>Ga0209541_10002814_pt1 | contig 32571 bp, 36 predicted proteins | sample RifCSPlowO2_01_FD_184027 | JGI IMG/M metagenome (GOLD analysis project Ga0209541, IMG submission 184027) | Groundwater microbial communities from Rifle, Colorado - Rifle CSP2_plank lowO2_0.1 (SPAdes) (version 2) | ecosystem: Environmental > Aquatic > Deep subsurface > Groundwater | place...
ATTTGGTTTAAAAAAGTTATGAATTAAAAAAATTAGGAATTCATGCTTCTGCGGGCGCTGTATGCGTCGGTTTTTGGTCCGGAGGGAGGAGGAATAGGGTGAGTTAAGTAACGGAGGGGATTTAAATCGCGAAAGTGTTGATACTTTTCTTTTAGTCCTATTGCTTCTGGTGTGGAATTGTCTTTATATCTATCAATGGCTTGTTCTACTACTCCAAGTATATAATCAACTTTAGTGCCTCCTGCTAATCCCTGTAAAGTATTGGTATCTACCAGTGGTTTTACCAGAGGGTGTTGTAATAAATCTGTTAATTCTCTTTCTCCTTGTATGTATGCCATGGATTCTTTTGGAGGAGAGGGGTATATAAAGAGTGTTGAATAGAATATTCCAATTGGAATATTTACGAAAGATTTATATTCTTTACTAGTTATATTGATATTATGAATGGTAAAATTATTGAGAAGAGTAATCTTGACGAGATTAAACGGCTGCGCAAGAAGTTTCATCTGACGCAGAAACAACTGGCGGATAAAGCAGATGTGTCGCAGAGCTTGATTGCAAAAGTAGAAGCGGGATTGCTTGATCCATCGTATACAAAAGCGCAGCAGATTTTTACGACGCTTGAGAGTTTTCGTGGAAAAGAAGAGTTGAAAGCGAAGGATATTGTGAATACGAAGATTACGTTTGCGCACAGTAAGGATATGGTTAAAGATATTATTAAAATTATGCGGCAGAAAGGGATTTCGCAAATTCCAGTGCTGGATTTACAAAAACAAGTGTGTGGCTTGGTGACGGAGCGAACGATACTTGAGAAGATTACAGAGCATCCGGAGCGAATGGGGATTTTGAGAGTTCAGGAGGTATTAGAAGATGCGCCACCGATTGTGTCGTTGAATACGGGATTTCAAACGTTGTCATTATTATTGAAAGAGAATTCGCTTGTGATTGTGATGGATAAAGGAGTGATTAAAGGAATTATTTCAAAGAGTGATTTGCTTGGGAGGATTGAATAATTTTTATCTTTATTAAGAAGGGGATATTTCTTATTATTTTATCTCTTGGCAGGCGTTGGCGATATTGTCGATGACTTGTGGTATATCTTGTTCTTTGAGGCTGGAAAATGCGATGCGTATCAGATTATTTTGAGCGATAACGCCGGTGTCGTATTTTTCTAATAAGATTTGGCGTATCTGTTCAGCGGTGCCGTTGGTTGGTTTGAGGCAGAGGAAATAGCCGGAGTTGCAGGGGAGAGGGGTGAAGTAAGAGGTATATTTGGGATTGTTTAAGATGGTTTTAATTGTGCGGTAGCGGGATTGCAGGAGTGAGAGGTGATGGTGTTGGTCTACTTGAGTGTTTTTATTGATGAGTGCATTTAACACAAGTGTTTGGCTGAGCTGCGAGGCGTTGGAGATACTGCCACGTAGGGCGCCTGCGGTTTTTTCTTCTAATGCGGTGATGGTTTCAGAAGAGATGTTTTTTGAGCCGTAGGTGATGAACGCAACACGTAAGCCCCAAGAGTATAATTCTTTGGATGCGCCATCTATTTTTATGGCAAGGATGTTAGGATGGGCATTGGCGAGCAGGGAGAAGAGGGATTCTTTATATGTTTCTGGTTCGTAGAAGAAACCAAAGTAGGCGTCATCGCAGATGACGAGAAGATGATTGCCCGTTTGGGCGTGTTTGGTGAGGATGTGTACTATTTCTTTTGCTTCGTTTACTGTTGGGGTGTAGCCGGTTGGATTGTTTGGGAAGTTGAGAAGAATTATTTTTTTTTTTGTCTGTTCTTTTTGTGGCGATTGTTGATTGAGTGTTTGGGATAATCCTAACAGATTGAATGTGTTGTCGGTGAATAAAGGAAATGTGGTAAGTTTTGCGTGATTAGCATGTTCGAAGATTAATTTATAATTTCCCCAGAATAAATCAGGGAGAATGATGTGGTCGTCTTTGCTTATGAATAATTGGCCGATGATTTGCAGGGCGTGGGTGAGGCCATTGGCGACGATTGGTTCGGAGATGAGCGTACTTGGTTGAGTGCTGGGCAGTTGGTTATTGATTAATGAGGGGTTTTGGTGATAGATGTGTTTTTTCCATTCCTGACGTAAAAGAGGAATGCCATAACTTGGGGCGTAGAGGTAGATGTCTTTAGGAGGGAGGAGAATTTTTTCTTGTATTGCGGATAAGAATAAAGGCTGATTGTTGTCATCTAAGGCGACGCCGATGGTGGCGTTATATTTTTTGTTTTTAGCTTGGGCGGATTGGGCAACAATGCCTTCTTTGGGGAAATAGGCGTGTTGGCCTTTGTGTGAGAGTAAAGAGAAGATGGATGGGTTGTGTTGTAGAATGGTGTCGTTAAGCGTCTGAGCTTGGGGAGATGTGGTCAAGGACATTGAGAAGAATTAATAACATTCTTTGATGATATCATCGGCTTGTTGAGTGATCATGCGCACTACTTCGTCATTGGTGAGCTTAGGATTTTTTGATTTATAATCTAATGCTCTGGATGCGCTGCCAATGGCGATTAATTTCATCTTAAATTTTAATTCATCAGGACTTTTTCCCATAAGTTTGACCTCTTTGTTGTTGTGAATAGGGGGAAGAAGTTATATTTAAAGTATTCGATTGTCGAGGAGATAGGTTTGTGAACGATTGTCGAGGAGATAGGTTTGTGAATGGTGTTTATTTAAGAGGGGAGATTAATAATAAAAATAAGAAGAATTAAATTGAATTATCAAGTAGATTTTTTTGGTTGAAATGGTAATAATACTTTTGTATCTTTATTGATTGTGATACTTCTTGATAAAGTTTCGCCATCGATGGTTGCTTTTATAGTATAATCACCATAGGGAAGTTTTGTTTCACACACACCAGGATATAATTCTGCTTGTTTAGTCAAGTGATTATAAACGCTTTTTGTATCAGTGATAAGATGGGTGGTTTTCGTTGTATCTTTATTTATAACTTCTACTTCTTGATGATCATAACTTCTGGATGGGTAGCCAAACATCATCCCAGAGAAAAATGAAGGACTTGTGTGGAATGTATTTCCTTCGGTTAGTTGTATATACAATAATGCTTCTAGAGTTGTTGTCATTTATTTCACATTTTTCTGTTTATAGGCTACTTAGAAGCTGATTATTTATAAATGTTTTGGATTAGTTGCTACTTTAGAGTAAATGTGTTGTGTGGACACAATTTAATACGGTACTTCGACTTTTATCTCTTTAATTATTTCAAAATGTTTTTTGTTGCGGGTGATAACGGGGGCATCAACCATAAAAGCAGAGGCAGCAATAAAGCAGACTGTATGTTGGAGGGAAAAACGATAAAGATAGCAGTATCTACGATTTTCATAAACCTAATCTTTTTCTTCTTTTTGCCCAACCAGCGCGAATATTTCTGACGTATTCGACTCCATCTTCATTTAGGAAATCTTTCCATGAACCGGCGGCTTCGATTAAAATTTTATTCATTTGGGTTAGAAATAGGAGTAAACATATAAGTATTTCGGAGGAAAATGAAGTTCAGTTATTTTGAGAATAGTTGGGATTGAATTTATCTAAAACATTCTCTGTGTATCTTGATTTCTAACAAAGGCAGGGAGGTTTTCTATCTGATGCAGGCTGGTTTTTTTCATCAAATATAAGCGTAATTTATTATTTATTCTGATGCCTCGTTGCGAGCATTCGTGGTTGAGTTTTTTATACCAGGATTTGCCAGCGCTATCTAAATCGGTTAAGATGCAGACTTGCGTTGCGTCAATGCGTTCAAGATGTTCGATGATTTTATAGAGAGGATGTTTTGCGACCATAATGATATTTGTGAGGTTGAAGTGTTCAAGGGCTTTTTTATCGTTGATGCCTTCAACTAGAATAGGAATGTTTTCTTGGATTAATTCTGTGATGAGGGTTGTGAATTCGTGGAGGTTGAACATGAGGGGATAGAGATCTATTTTAAAGAGGATTTTTTGAAGATGATGAATAAGATACTATTTAATTTTTTCTTACTGTATATACCCGCCTTTCTGCAAATTCCATAATTCTTTATAGACGCCGGATTGTTTGATGAGTTCTTTATGTGTGCCTAGCTGGACAATTTTGCCTTTGTCGAGTACGACTATTTTATCTGCGGTCATGATGGTTGATAGACGATGGGCGATGATGATAGTTGTGCGGTTGTGCATGAGTTGTTTGAGGGCGTGTTGGATTTGCGATTCGGTTTTGGAGTCTAATGAAGATGTGGCTTCGTCAAGTACGAGTATTTTTTTGTTGGCAAGCAATGCGCGGGCGATGGAGACGCGTTGTTTTTCGCCACCGGAGAGCTTAATACCACGTTCGCCGACGATGGTGTTTTCTTTTTGAGGGAGATGAGTGATGAGTTTGTCGAGTTGGGCGAATTTTATTGATTGAAATACTTGGTCACGTGTGGCTTGAGGGTTGGAAAATGCGATGTTGTTGTAAATTGTGTCATCGAACAAAATACATTCCTGAGGAACGATACTTAATTCCGAACGTAGGGATTCTTGTTGAATTGTTTTGATGTTAATATTGTCGATGAGGATGGCGCCGCGGCGTAGGTCATATAAACGATAGAGTAATTTTATCAAAGTGGTTTTGCCGGAACCGGAATGGCCGACTAAGGCAACTTTTTTATTTTTTTCAACGGTGAGGTTGAAGTTGTGAAACAAGGGTTTGGTGTGATAGCCGAAGGTGAGGTTTTTGAATTGAACGCGACCGTGGATTATTTTTAATACGGGAGCGTGGGGAATATCTTTAATTTCGTTTTTGATTTTGTAGTATTGAAATAATGATTCGAAGTCGGCCATGTTTTTATAATACTCACGCATGCCACGGATAAAACTCCAAATGTAGGGGATGATGTAAATGTAGGTGGCGTAGATGAAACTAATTGTGCCCAAGGTGATTGAGTTGTTGAGAAAAGAACGAAGGGGGAAGTAGAGTAGGAAGAAAGTGCCGATGCCGATGATGAGGGCTTGGCCGGATTCGAGATAGCGATAGTAGTTCCAAAAGGCCATATATTTTTGTTTGGTGTCTTGGCTGATGTGGTGGAACATACTAATGATAGATTTTTCTTTGCCAAAATATTTGATGGAGTCGATGTTGGTGAAAAAGTCGCTGATGTGGGCTTTTTCGAGATCTTCAGCATCGTTGGCGATGATGTTGTATTTTTGCTGAATTGTTTGGAGGAAGTAGCTGTAAGAGATGAAGAGGATGATGGTTGCGATGAGAATTAGGGCGGAGAGTTTGTCAAAGTATAATAATGATGAGCTGATGAGGAGCAGTTGAAAAATGAGCGGAGCGAATTGAAAAATAATGGCGTCAGTCATGTTTTCTATGGCGCGGCCGCCGCGCACCAGGCGGGAGATCAATGAGCCGGTGCGATGAGTTGTGTGAAAGTGATAGGAGAGGGTTATGAGGTGATTGAATAATTTGCGTTTGACGTCGGCAATAAGCGAGACGTCAAGGATATTTGCCAGATGGATCTGGAGCCATTTTAAGAGAGCTTTGGTTACAATTAAAGAGAGGAAGATTATGGCGATGATGAGAAAGAGATGGGTGAGGGCATCAATTGGGAGTTGATTGGCAAGAAATTGGGTGCCGTTGTCAATGATGAGTTTGAAGAGAAATTTATCGGTGAGGTTGATAGCTTCAATTGCGAGAATGATGAGGGCTAAGAAGAGAAGGATAGATTTGTATTGTTTTAGGATGTCGAAGTAGAGCGTAAGGTTGTATTTGGTGTCAATTGTTTTGTTCTGTTTGGACATAGTGGAGGGATGAAGAAGATGGTTAATAAATGTTTGGAGGGTGGTTGGGGTTAAAGAAGAGTTTAGCCAAAATGTGTCAAAAGGTTTATAAATGCTACTAAATAGTAAGTACAAAATGACTTACTCGATTGGGGATTATCTAAGTGATATACCGCTACAGCAAGGGAAAAATGTAGGAATGGCGCTGTCAGCGGAACTGATAACAGATGGTTGGGAAGAAAAACAGGCGCATCTAAGACTGAGTAGCTATGATATTTCTGTACTTATTACAGTTGAGGAGAAGCAGTATCCGATTCCACTTGCGAGGGTGATGAAGGCAAATAGAAGAGGGATTGCGTATGGAACTAAAGAAGAAGAGTTATTAGAAGTAAGTCAGAGAGTACAGGAGTTAGGTGTTTCACGCGGAGCGATTTTAGGTGGATTTTTTGAAATGCCACCGTTAGGTTTAGAACAAGCTATGTCATCGAATAGTATATTATATGTGTTTGATGGATTTATACAGTATGCAGAAGCAGTGGGGGAGAGGATTGGGCTTGAGCACGGTGAAAAGATAAGGATTAGTGGATATGAAATGGGATCTGTGGAAGTTGGGAAATTAGGTGATGTTGTGAAGCAAACAATGTTTAAAGGATATAGAGATAGAGTGTTAGAGGATAGAGACCTGTTCTATAGAGATATTGAGAGGTTGAATAGAAATTATTGCTAAAAGTTTTATTTATTTTTATTTAGTTGGTTGATTATTTTTTTGACGTTCTGATATACTTCATCGGGAGTGCCGTTGGCAGGGATTTTATGAAGGAGTTTCTTTTTTTGGTAATAATTAATTAATAGTGCGGTGTCTTTGTGATAGATTTGAAAGCGTTTTTTGATGACTTGGGGGTTGTCGTCTTTACGTTGGATGAGTGAGGTTTTGTCTACGTCGCAGATGCCTGTTACTTTGGGAGGAAGATGAGTGAGATGATAGCCGTGTTCGCCACTTTGACAGACTCTGCGTCCGGCGAAGCGTTCGAGAACAATGTCTTCAGAGACGTCAAGCAGGAGAACAATGTCAATATTGAGATCTTCGATTTCTGTTGCTTGGGTAAGTGTGCGAGGAAAGCCGTCGAGGATGTAATTTGGTTTGCTTTTGGCGTCTAATTTGACGAGTTGGACGACGAAAGAGTCTGGGACTAATTCGCCGCGTTCAATGTAGGCTTTTATGTCTTTACCGATGGTTGTACTTTTAGCTACTTCTTCACGTAGTAGTGCGCCGGCGGAGAGGTGATATAATTTGTAGTCTTTTTCTAGCCGCTCGGAGATTGTGCCTTTGCCGCTGCCGGGGGGGCCTAAGAGGATGAGTTTCATGTTATTTATTTTTAAAAATAGTATATATTTATAAATGATTCTTTAAAACGCAACAAAAGTGGCAAGTATATACAGTATATGTAATGGTGTACGAGGGGTTGAAGAAATGATTAGAAGCTTTTCTCATCCGTTGGTTGATTGTGCGCGAACGAAAGTGATTACGGATGTAACGCCACGGCAGTCGTCGTTAGAAGTGCAATTGTATGATGGCCAAGGGAATTATTTGCTGCAGGATTCTGTTATAGGTGAGGGGTATACGTTTCCTGGATTATTGTTAACTTTGCATCCGCGGGAACAGGAGATGCGTATTGAGAGCATTTATGTGAAGCCGCAATATTATGGACGAGGAATTGGTACCGCGTTTGTTCGACAAGTTATGCAGGGAGCGAAAAAAGAGGGGTATCGACGAATACGAGTGGTTGCAGATGACACGACAAATGCGGTTGAGTATTGGAGAAGAGTGCATGGGTTTGAAGCGGCGGATGTGATACGGCCGTTGGTGTTAGAGAAGAGGATTTGAGTGGATTATATTTTTGTAGTAGAGGAGATTTTATTTAACTTAATAGTAGTAATTTTTAGAAAAGTTTATAACTGAGGGGTGTTTTTAATGAGGAAATGACACCGCAAAGAGAACTTTCATTATTAGAACATGTAGCAAATGATATGCTGATTTCTGGCGGGAAAGAGGATTTCTTTGAACAAACGCTCTATTTTTGTCCGGTGCCGAAAGTAGAATTGCAGGAGTATTTGAGGCATTTGCCACTTGATCATACATCTGATGAATATCATCAGTTAGAACTTCGAAAACGAGGGCAGTTATCTCAGATTTATAATTCTCTGGCAGGATTGATGTTTTCGGTGATGCATACGGATTCGCTGCGTACGATGAAAAGATCACAGGGCATATTACATGAACGAGTGGATAAAGAGAATGCCCAATTCAAGCGATTAGAACAACTTGCGCAAGATGCAGATGATTTGGGAAATAAATTATTTCAAATTCCAATACTTGCTGATGCCGCAAAATATTTTTCGGATATTGTGCAGGAGTATAATGGAATTGTGCGAGAACATCATTTTAAAACGTTTGGCATGAGTGGAGAAGAAGTATTTGGGCTGTATTGTTCGTATGGGGTGCGATATGGACCGGGACATTATAATACTTTTGAAGAGATTGTTGATAAATTAGGGATGAGGAAAGGATTGAGTCAATTTGATGATTTTCATGCCGACAGATTGGGAATGCATCTTTCGGTGGGTAATATTAGGTTTATAATGAGGTCACGCCCCCATACAGATAGAAGTATATGTGAAGCGTATGCGATTTCTTATGGGAGTAGTATACCCGAACCGTTAGAACCTGCGCAGATAACTATTTCGATACAAGGGAAGAAAACGATTTATGCGGCGATGTTAACAAAAGTGTATGAAAATGTTTTGAAGCGATTTGATCATGAAGCAGTGAGACTATTGACTCATCCGGATTTACCGTATTCAGATATTGTGTTAGCTTATTGTCCAGCTGATACATTGAGAATGGATGAGAGTGATGTGAGAGTTCTTACACAATAAGAGAAATGTTTTTTGCCAAATGAAAACAATCGAACTAGATATGTGGGATGTGAAGTACATTCCTTCTGGACATGTTGTTGATACAGGGACGTTAGGTCCGTGTGTTGGTGTAATTATTTATAATCCGTTAGGGAAGGAAGCATATGCAGGACATTTTGTTGCTCCTTCATTTAATGAGTTAGAAAAGATGGTGGAGGATGCATTGAATACATTTCAAACACCAAATAATCTAGAGATTTATGTTGCGGGAAATTCAGCGGATACGCTTGATGCAGCACAAAGAGCATATGAATTGGAGGTTAGAGGAACTATTCAAAGATTATTGCCAAAATATGGTTTTACCAAAGAACAAATTTACATTAGATGGAGTCCTGATAGCAGTTGTGCAAATTTGAAGTTAAATGTTGATACAGGAAAAACATTACTTGAAGTTTTTGATTTTTTAGATATGATTTATAAAGGAGAGATTACAACGGCGCCAGAAGAGATTGTGAAAAGGTATGAAATGCTAGAGTTGTATCCAGATACATAATGAATAATAGAGTATATGAATGTATTTAAATGAGTTGTTGTTTAATTTTAAGATGAGTAAACAATCTTTAACTGATTTTCTAACGGGGAAATTAGCATACCCTATCCAAGGAATGGAGAAGTTTCCTGTGGGAAAGTTTTCACAACTGATGGAGCAGTTTGGGACGACGGATTTTGAGAAAGTGGTGAAGATGCCGCAGTATGAGCGAATCATATCTGAAGGGATGATTTTAGGGTATGCGGAGAAACGGATGTATAATGGAGTGGAGTTTGGGTATCATTGGGGGATTGATGTGATGTGTGAGTCTGGTACGCCAGTATATGCGGTTGATTCAGGTGTGATTATCAAAGTGAATAGTATTGATGATTTGTCGGATAAATTTACGGAGCAGAAGTATGGGAATAATTTGATTGTTCTCAATAAATATGAGGACCAAGAGGTGCTTACGTTGTATGGGCATTTAGGATGTATACGCGGTTTTACGAAAGGGCAACAGGTTACGAAAGGGAATTTTTTAGGAAAGGTTGGTGAGGGGTTTACGGTTGAGAATGGTGGCTGGCCGCCGCATTTGCATTTGCAAATGGGGCTTTCTATGCAAGGGTTGAATCCGTATGCTGGCAAAGAGTTAGAGGAGTTGACAATTGATTTAGAGAAGGTGTTTAGGTTGGGATAGATTTTTCCGATATCCTTTTATACTTTTACGTTATTCTTTCGATTATGAAAAAGAGGAGAGGCAATAGAGAGGTACGTAGACGGAGTTCTGTTGGTTCGACGTTTCATGATATTATTTTAGGCGGGCAGGATGGACTTGTGAATGTGTTAGGTGTGATTCTGGCGATGGCGGCGGCGACAAATGAAGTGAGAATTGTTATTATTGCAGGGATTGCGGCGAATCTGGCGGAGTCGCTTTCAATGGCGGCGGTGGCGTATACGTCAACGAAGGCGTATAATCAGTATTATGATGCGCAGGTGGCAAAAGAAAGAAAAGAGATTAAAGATGTGCCTAAGCAAGAGCGCAAAGAGATTTATGAGATTTATTATAAGAAAGGGTTTCGGGGGCGATTACTTGGGAGGATTGTGGAGAAGATCACGTCGTCAAAGAAGTTGTGGTTGAAGACGGTGATGACGGATGAATTAAATTTGTCAAGCGGGTTAGTTGTGAATCCACTACGTTCTGCGGTGATTGTAGGGGTGGCGGCGATTGTGGGCTCGACGATTCCGCTGCTGCCGTTTTTTTTCTTTTCTGTGGGGATGAGTGTGTGGGTGTCGTTAGTGTTGTCAACGGTAGCGTTGTTTATTACGGGAGCGATGAAAGCGAAGTTTACAATGGGAAGTTGGATGCGTAATGGTGTTGAGATGGCGGTGATTGGGATGGTAACGGCGCTGGTTGGGTATGGGTTAGGGTTGTTGCTTGGTAAGATGTTTTAGAGTAATTATACTATGAAAAAAGTGACAATTACAAAGGAAAAAATTGGAAAAATGGCGCAGTTCTTTGGGGTATTTGCTCATGATCAGAAGGGAATGGAAGAATTAAGAGAGAGAATTCTCAAACGACGAGCGGAAGTGGATATAGAAGTAAAAGAACGGATGCAGAAAATACGGGAGAAATTACATAATAGTACTTGATATGTCCACGATTCTGGCTTATTCCTCCGCATGCGACCACAAGAAGTTAAAGTATTGTTTGAATGAGTCGGCGGTTTCTTTGTTTTTGATTCTGATGATGATAGGTTCGTTTTGTAGCAGCACGATAAATGAGGTGTTGCCAAGAATGGATATCTCCGTTGGGGTCTTATGGAAGAGGAAGCGTTTGTTGTAGGGGATATGAATACTTTCTTCGATGCGTTTGACGTAGCTGCGCGCAGAGGTGTTGAAGAGGATTTGGAGATTCGTTTTTTGGAGTGCTATTTTTCCGTACTTTGTGAAGAAGCGTTGGGTTTGGGCGGTGTTTTTGCCGGAACTTGCGCCGATGACGTACATGTTTTCTTTTTTTCTGGTGAGATTGGAAAATGCTTCTTCGTAGACGGTGGCAAGGCCTTCCCAGCCGGTGAAGATGGCGATTTGAGGGGCAGGAGTTTTGGTTTCTTGGGTGATAGATAATAATGAGGGGATGATTTGGTTGATGTTGTGTTCGGCGTGTGCGAGTTCGATTTTTTTTTGTTTGAGGTATTCTTTGATTTTTTCAGGTGAAGAGGCGGTGAAGTGCTGGATGTTGTTTTTGATGGTGATGCTGGCTAATCCTTTTTGGCTCAAACGGTGGAGGACTTCGTAGACTTTGGAGCCGGAAATAGCGGTGGCTTTGACTAAGGGGGTTTTGGTTGATGTGCCGTTTTTGAGGAGGAAGAGGTAGATTTTTATTTCAGAATCGGTTAGACCGATCTCTTTTAAGAGGGGTTCGTAGGGGGGATTTGAGCGGTTAAGTGTCATAGGGGTTCCTTAGGGGAACCCTTGTATTTAAATATTACGGTTGGTTTTGAGTTAAATAAATACTACTGAAGAGTGGTTTTTGAGATAAAGTAGAACAGAATTAAAAAAATAGGAGTGATTACAATGACAAATACAAATAAATTAACTATAGAATTTGCATGTACAGGAAATAATGGACGCAGTCCGATGGCGGAAGCGATTGCGTTGGATTATGTGCATCGCAAGGGGCTTGAGGATAGAATTGAGATTTGTTCGAGTGGGAGCGGATTGAGTGATTTGACGAAACCTACTGGAGAGAAATGGAAGAAAATGTATCTGGGTGTTGTTGATATGGCATTGAAGAATGGGATATATCAAGAATCGTGGAGGCAAGATGAAGCAAAACGAGTGTTTGGATTAGGGATGGATGTAGAAGATGCGATTCTTGATGCGGTAGTGAACTATGCCGTGAATGTGGAAGCGATGTTTCGTAATATGGCGCTTTTTGAAGTGGGATTAGTTGCAGGTGGGAAGTATCACAAGCCGACTGAAGCGAAGCATAATGGGTTGATTTTACCAATGGCGGAATCGAATGCGAAGCAAGTGCGCACGATTTATGAGGGGAGTTCATTTTCTCCAAGAGTGGAACCATTGAATGTGTATGCCGGGCTTGAAGGGGAAGTGACGAATCCGTTTTGTCAATTATTACCCACGTATCAAGCGACACGAGAAGATTTGATGAGGTCTGTACCGATGAGTATTGAGAAAGCGGTGCAGGAGTATTTGTAATTAGATATTTTTTAATTTTATTTTTATTATGGAACAAAAAATATTGGAGTTAAAACCAGAGGACTATGTGCGGTTGTTTCGAGTACAGGGATTGCGGTTTCTCATTACGGATATCTGGATGGAGTATTACAAGCGGAAAGGAACGCTTGTGATATTCCATGATGATCATTTTACGAGTTATTTGCCAAAAAAAGTGGTTGAAGAGACGTTGCAGGAGGGGGTTATGCTGTTTAGTAGTGTTGAGGATTTTGAGAGGTATAAGAAAGAGTTTTTAGAGTATATTACGCATGCGCAGAAACGAGGGGAGGAATTGTCGTTAAAAAATGAGTTAGGTTGTGAAGAGTGTAGAGAATTTTTTAATTTGTTAAGTGATTTTTTTACGTATTATACCAAAACTGAATTTTTTTATACGGATTTGGCGTTTGAATTATCAAAAGGGAAGAAAATATTGGAAGAAAATATACAAAAACAAGGAGAGTTGAAAAATAGAGGAAGAGAAACATTGAATATCTTGTTTTTTGGCGAGGAGGGATATTTGAATAGAATATTGAGAAATTTAAGTGGAATGTTTTCTGTTACAGTGAATGAATTATCTGATTATTCTCGACAAGAGATTTATGAGTTGTTTGAAGGAAAAAAATTGCAAGAAGTGGAGAGAGCAAAACGAAACTGTTTTATTTTTCTTGGACTGGGAAATGATGTTGTTGAGGTGGGAGAGAGGGCAAGAGAGGTTGCGCAGCGTTTTGAGCATACGTTGTTAGGTACTGGAGAACATATTACAGGTACGATTGCCAATGCAGGAAAAGTGCGAGGCCGTGTGAAAGTGATCAAAGCAGGGTATGATAATTATGATTCGTTGCAAGCGATGATTATGGAAATGAATATAGGAGATATTTTATTTTCGGAGACGACGTCACCTGATCTTTTGCAGGCGTGTCATAAAGCGGGAGCTATTGTGACGGATCAAGGAGGGATGCTTTCGCATGCGGCGATTGTGTCACGCGAGTTAGGGATTCCCTGTATTGTGGGAACGATGCATGGCACGCGCATCTTTAAAGATGGAGATTATGTAGAAGTGGATGCGCATGAGGGGGTTGTGAGGAGGGTTTAGGATTGGTCATTTTCTTGATGTCAGGAAAACGATAGATATTCCAAAAAATAGACCGTTATTAATTATCCTAACAGGGACACAATTCTTATAAATCACATTCAAAAATAGCTATTAGAGGATATAATACTAGATATTATTCTCTTATTTATGTTGACCAAACTTGAACAACCATCTGAACCGCTGCATCTGAAGACTATTTTGCATCCGTATGTTACCAAATGGTTTTTTTCTAAATTCAAAGAGTTCTCGCTGCCGCAGTTGTTTGGGGTGATGCAGATTCATCAGCGGAAGAATGTGTTGATTTCGGCGCCAACGGGGGCGACGAAGACGCTAACAGGATTTTTGGCGATACTCAATGAGCTGGTTGATACAGCGGATAAAGGACTGCTTGAGGATAAGGTGTATGCGATTTATGTATCCCCGTTAAAAGCGCTCAATTATGACATTCAATTTAATTTACTTAATCCGTTGCAGGAAATTGAGGAGGTGTTTGGCAGAAAGTTAGGAATTCGTGTTTCGGTGCGAACTGGCGACACAACGGCGTCAGAGAAAGCGAAGATGTTGAAACACACGCCACATATTTTGATTACGACGCCGGAGTCTTTGGCGATTATGTTGAATAGTATTAGGTTTCAAGAGAAGTTGTGTGATGTGCAGTGGCTGATTATTGATGAGATTCATGCGTTAGCAGATAATAAACGGGGGGTGCATTTGAATTTAACGGTTGAACGGCTGCAGCGAATGTCCGTTGGGATGTCGCGAGTGGGGTTATCGGCAACGATTGCGCCACTTGAGGAGATTGCACGGTATCTTGTGGGATACAAAGGGGATGAGGAGCGGGATTGTGTACTTGTGGATGTGCAATTTATCAAGCAGATGGATTTGCAGGTGCTTAGCCCTGTGCGTAGTTTAGTTGATGATTCGTATATGCTTATGCATCGCAAGATGTATGAGTTGATTCATAGTCTTGTTTTGGAACATACGACGACGGTGATTTTTACGAATACGCGTTCGGCAACAGAGAGGGTTGTGCATACATTAAAAGAGATGTTTGCGGATTCGTATACTTCTTCAAATATTGCGGCGCATCATGGGAGTTTGAGTAAGGAGATGCGGTTTAAGACGGAGCAGGATTTGCGGGAGGGGAAATTGAAAGTAGTGGTGTCGTCGACATCGCTGGAACTGGGAATTGATATTGGGTATGTGGATTTAGTGATTTGTTTAGGTAGTCCAAAGTCGGTTGCGCGGTTCCTTCAGAGGGCGGGTCGCGCAGGTCATCAGCTGCATTCGACGGTGAAAGCGCGTATCATTGTGATGGATCGAGATGATTTAGTTGAGTGTGCGTTGCTGTTAAAGTCGGCGATGGAGAAGAAAATTGATCGGGTGCATATTCCACATAATGCGCTTGATGTACTTGTGCAGCATATCTATGGGATGGCTATCAATGCGGTTACAAATATTTATGAGATGTTTCATTTAATCAAAGGGAGTTATTGTTATCATACTTTAGTGTGGGATGATTTTTTTGAGGTTGTGAAGTATTTATCCGGGCAGTATGTGAGTTTGGAAGAGCGGCATGTGTATGCACGGATTTGGTATGACCCTGAGACGGGAAATATTGGCAAGAGAGGGAAGATGGCACGAGTTGTGTATATGACAAATATTGGTACAATCCCTAAAGAGACGTATATTTTGGTGAAGGTGGGTGAATTGGTGGTTGGGAAAATTGATGAGGGGTTTTTGGAGAAGTTGCGGCCTGGCGACGTCTTTATTTTAGGGGGAAATGTGTATTTATTTAAATTTTCGCGAGGGATGACGGCGCAGGTTAGTACGTCGGTGAATCGGCCGCCGACGGTGCCAAGTTGGTTTAGCGAGATGCTGCCGTTGTCGTTTGATTTGGCAATGGAGATTTCACGATTCAGACGATTGATGGATGAAAAGTTTCGTAGCAGTCGTGAGGGGGGGAAAGAGGAGATATTGAAGTTTCTTGATTCTTATTTGTATGTTGATTCTAAGGCGGCAGAGAGTATCTATCAGTATTTTTATGAGCAGTTTCATTTTAGCAAGATTGCATCAGATAGACGGATTACAGTTGAGACGTTTGTGAATAAAGGACGGACGTATGTTATTTTTAATACATTATTTGGCAGGCGAGTGAATGATTGTTTGTCGCGGGGACTTGCGTATGTTATTGGTCATTCACAGCATCGGGATGTTGAGGTTGGGATGAATGATAATGGGTTTTATGTTTCGTGTGAGAAAGTGTTTAATGCGAAGCGGGCGTTTGAGTTGTTGAAAGGACAGGATTTTTCGATGGTTATGAAGAATTCGATTGAAGGAAGTGAGGTGTTGCAGAGACGGTTTCGACATTGTGCGACGCGTTCGCTTATGATTTTGCGGGAATATATGGGGAAGAAGAAAAATGTGGGGCGATTGCAGGTGGGAAGTAAAATTTTGTATAATGCGGTTCGTCGGATTAGCAATGATTTTCCGATTTTGAAAGAAGCGCGACGAGAGGTGCTTGAAGATCTGATGGATTTTGAGCATGCGCAGTTGATTATTTCGCAGGTGAATAGCGGGATGATTGAGGTTTGCGAGATGCAGGCGGGGCTGCCGTCGCCATTTGCATTTGGATTGATTGCGCAAGGGTATAGTGATGTGATTAAAGTTGAGGATAAGCATGAGTTTTTGAAGCGGATGCATGAGATGGTGCTTGCAAAGATTGCTTTGACGCAAGGTAAGAAGAAAGTGGCGGAGAAGCAAGAGGAGTTTTCGTATACGAAGATGTGGGAAAAGCAATTGGCGAAGGATGTGGATGAAAAAGAGATGGCGAAAGAGAAGTTGAAGATGCAGGTGTGGCAGTTGAAAGATGTTGGAGTGTATATTAAAGATGAGCTGATTAAGTTAATTGAGTTTGGTTCGATGCGTAAAGATATATTTTTAGAGCTTGCGAAAATGAAGAAGCAGATTGAAGAGGAGTGGCCGGAGGAGTTGAGGGAGTTTTTGAGGGGGAAGGAGAAGGATGGTTAGTGGGAGAATAATTTTATTAATTCTATTGATTGGTTAAACGCAGAATTTTTCTTGTTTCGTCGTAGGGGCCAACTAATCTTTTTTGTTCGAATAAAGAGGAGTAATCAATATTTTCTTGATTTGGTTGATTTGCTTGATCTTGTTTGCTTTTTCGTTTAAGATATTCGTCTTTGCTACCAAAGATTATTTTCATGGTGAAGTCCTGAGGAAGAGCACCAATATCTCCTTCAACTCTGTAATACTCAACATGGTTCCCATATTTTTTAAATGAACCAGCAGCAATAGTTAAAGGTCCAGTACTGCGTTCTAAATGATTGCGTTTAAAGAATTCATGATTATTAGAGATATAAAATTCTACGGGAAAAAGGACATTTCCTTTTTGAATGTCATACTCAATTGGAGAAGTTAATATTCCTATGTTTTGGGTGTTGTAGTGTGAATTAGCATACGTATGTGGACCATTATGTACTGTTTTAACTAAACGAGGAGTTGTTCCGGAAAATTCAATCATAATAGGTGTGTCTTTGGTGCAAAGATTTGCTAATTCGCTGTAGAAGTTATGCCAGTATTCACGGTTATCTGTGTGATGGACGAAGACGAAGTCTTCTAAAGGAGTACCAAGAGTGACGGTACCTAGTTGGACGAGTTGTTTGTAATTTTCTAAGTCTCTTTTGGCTTGCTCTAGTTGTTGTGTGGTGTCTTTGATTAGTTGTTCAAGTGTTGTAATTTCGGGTTGGATGGTCATGGAGAATGATTTTTCAGTTATTTATTTAAAAATGTTTTGAAATTATTGTTCATCTAAACTAAATTATATTTTACCTCCGGAATACACTCTTAATGCTTCTTCTGGGGATAAGTTTGGATAGGCTTGCCTAGCGTTTTTGCGTAATTCTGTTTCAACGTCTTGCATTGTTGAGCTTTGTATTAGAGGTTGTACTTCAGGAGTTATGATGTCGGTTTTTACTACTCTTGCGCGTTTATGATAATCGTTTTTGGATAGAGGGGTAAGAGCAAGAGCGGTTGTGATGCGTTGTGTTTCTGTGAGAAGTTTATAATCGATGGATTCTCTATCAGTCGCAAAGCCATAACCAGGGTCGCCAAATCCGAGGTGACTATAATCTAAATTTACTGGTTGCAGTTGAAATTGGCGGATGCTTTCTTCAAGACGGTCGGTTGTTGGTTGGTAGTATGAGAGAGAATTGCCAAATAATTTTACTACTTCTTTCTCGATGCCGCGTAGATGAAGCATTTCGTTGATTTTTTCAGGAGTATAGCGTTTTAAACTTTGATCGGTGCGCCAGGATTGCTTTTCTGCTAAGCGAACGAATGAAGTATTTTGATCTTTGTAGAAAATAGGAACGGTCCAGATGTTTGATTGGCGATTGTGGGAATATTGAGTAGTAAAATCGGTGATTGGTGCATAACAATTGGCGAGAAGTATTTCATATGATTTGGGAAAGTTTGTGAATGATTCGTTTTCATGTGCTAAAAATGAGCGATCAGTTGAGGTTGTGATGGTATACATACCGGAAGCTTCAATGAGTCCTGCGATGTAGTTGATTGCTTGTTGTTTTTGTTTGAGAGTGACCATGGGGTTTATTTTTGAGATATTTTTATTCTTCAGCTACTTGAGCTATTTCTTCCAATATTTCTTCTAATTCTTGCCTAGGAATTACGGCGTAGCCTTGTTCTTTTCCGCAAGTATATGATACGCAGTCATATTGTGCTAAACGAGTAATATGAGGGAGTTGTATACGTACGGTTGCGGTGTAGGCGTTCAATAATTTATACTCTGGTCCACGATAGGCTTGGCCTTCACGTTCTAATAATCCCCATTTTTCTTGCGAGGTGGGTGAGATGCTGGCGACTTTTACTTCGAGTGAAGCATCTTCGTGATAGTTTTGTGCTTGTTTTTGGAGGTGTTGGACTAATTGGCCTACTACGTCGCGTATGGGTTTTTGGACAAACATTTATTCTTATTTTGAGGTATTCTTTATAAACCTTTCTATCGTAACTACTATAAAGTAATAAAGTTATGAAAATATTTATAAATAGAAGCGTATTTAGAGGTAGTATGAGTTCACCACAGGGCCGAACGGGGACGATTTTGGATACGACTTTCTCACCAGATGGCAGGCCGTTTTATGTGAAGCAGAATCCGGACGTGAGGTTAACGGATATTGAGTTTCGAATTTATACGGCGGCACAAGAAGTGTTAGGTGGGCAGTATCTGATTCCAGAAGTGTTTTTGGTAGAAGATCCAACGATTATTTTAGTTGAGGATGTGGGAGAATCATTGGAACATATTTTGCATACCCCACGAGAATTGCGGCAGACGCGCGAACAGTTTACGGATTTTTTGACGCAGAATTTGCAGGTTCGTGGTGCGCTGAATACTGTGATTAATCAGACGCTCACAGTTGAGGATCAACAGTTTTTGATGGAGTATAATCGAGCGAAGTTGCTTGCGTCGGTTAAGAAAATTGCGCCGAATGATGGAGGGATTACGGCTTCGGATATGGAAGCGCATTTTTGGGCGTATCGGGTGATGAATGCGCTTGGTGTGTATGATGAGCAGTTTAAAGAGGCGTATACGGCGGTGATTGGGTCAAAGATTGATGGGCTGTTAGCGAAGCGCGGAGGAACGTGGCTGCAGGATAATTGTTTGCGTAATAATGCGTCGAAAGACGGGAAAGTGATGATTCCATTTGATTTCAATAGTTTGCAGTATGGGTTGGCGCAGATGGATGAGACGGGAATGACGGGATTGTATTTATTTAATGGGATGCTTGTGGTGTATGATACGCCTGCGAAACGGAAAGAATTTATGACGAAACGTGCACAGGAGAGTGGGTGTAGAACTACTGAAGAAGTTGATGAGTATATGCAGGGGTATGTGTTGAGTGTGATTCATCAGAATGCTCTGCTTGCAGGCTATCGAACGCAGGAAGCGAGATTGCATTGTGAGGAATTGCTTGTGCAGAAGGAACAATTAGGTGGATATAGACGCGAAACATATTATGCGTTTCGGTCCGCATTTGATGAAATTGATTTGCAGCAACCGGCGTGTGTTGAAGCGATGCACAGTTGGAATGGTGTTGTGGATAGGATTGCGTTGAATGAGCAGGATAGGGAGAATGTGAGAAATGTTGAGGGGTTTATTACGCACCATACGTTTGGGCAGCGATTGCCGATGTGGATGAAGGTGATGAAGTAGAACAATGGATTTTGTCAAACGAATTGAAGCATTGTATGAAGAATATGTGGGATTTTGGGAAAAAATAAATAGAACACATTATGATTTTAGTACATATACTTTACCAAAATTACATGAGGAATTGAAACCAAGAAAAAAAGTGACTGGTTCTTCATTGGACAGATTAAAATTTAACAGTTACTTGAGGGAACTGTTGCTGAGTCTGCCTCCAGAAAAAGTGTTAAAAGACTTAGGCAAAGAGGTGGTCCTCTGGGCATGGGTTAATAGTACAATTGATGATGATCTACAGGGAGATTTTGAACAGGTTATTGATAATTCTTTAGGTATAAATATGGAATTGTTGATAAATGCACGAAAAGCGGTTTGGCGAGATTCGCGTACAAGAGATTTTAAACAAATCATGAACTTATATACAAGATTAAATAAATTAGAAACGGTTTTGCCTATGGTGCCTCTTTTTGAATTGTTATGTACTCATGCGTCTAAAGAGATTATGTTCTCTGAAGAAAAGAGAGAAGAATATCAATTACAACCTTTAATGGATCGAAAACTTAAAAAAATTCATACCATGATGTATGCGATTAAAAATAAAAATCAAGAGAAAATATTTTCTATTTATCTCGATGCCCCAGGGGCCTTTGCGTTATGTTACAAAGATGAACCTCAAGCGGTGGCGGCATATACCTGTAGTACACCATCGACACTTCTGATACCTCAATTGCAAGGGATAAACTGGGAATTTGACGGGAGTAATAATATAAAGAAAAAAAGACATGCGCGAGGATTGGTGCATCTCGATTGGCAAGCTAGTTTAGTGGATATTGTAGCTTACATAGGGCGTAGACAAGGTTTTACACAATTAGGTATCCAAAGTGGTTACAATAATGATTGGACACAAAAATATGATGAGAAAGGAAAAGTTCACCTGCCTCTTGATGTAGCATTGCAAAAGTATGATGCGGTGGCTGAACGGTTAGGGTTTATACAACGAGAGGATAAGAATTGGTATAAGATTATTGAATGAATTATTCTTTTTCTTCATCCAACCAATAGCCAACTGAAAATGGAAGACAGATATGGATAGCGCGGATGATTTTCAATCAATAATCATTTCAACTTCACGGAAAAACTTTTTTGCTCGTTCATAGGAGAGCAATGCTTTATTCCTCTCTGCTATTTTTCCTAATTCGTAGGTGAATGTTTTTCTTTTTTCTTGTTCAAGATTAAAATTATCTACCAACGTCATTATTTTTTTTTCACTTAACTGCAGCAGATTTTCGGCTTGGGCAACAGCTTCTTTGTATTGTTCCATTATTTCGTTCTTTAATTTACTCTCTTGTTTAATAAAATAGTACACTAACGCATGATAGGTTAGCCTGTGGATGCCTTGTTCAACATTAATCTTATGATTATATTTTGCTAATAATGCTGTTGCGGCAAAAAACATGGAATAATAGGCAGTATTAATCACCCACGCATGAGAGTCAAGCTGCTCTTCGTCATATAAATCTAACAGTCGTTTGGAGATGATTAAAGCGGTTTTACTTTTCTCGCTGAAGAATTTTTGAGCGAGAGGTTGAGGAGAAATAATCTTACCATCTTTGATGAGCTGAATTATTACTTTACTGCTTTCTTCAATTTGCTTTTTTTCGATCATGTGTTATCCAACGTAATGTGTTTTGAGCATTTTCAGGAAGTGCTCTGCATTATATAATACCAAGTGTTTTTTTAGGAGTTCATTCCCAACAGTAAGTTTTTGAGGGTTGGACCACATTTCTAATAGACTCTCTTCGGTTACAATATGGATATCACAATTATAAATAGTTAATTCACGTTTCACTTTTCGTTCAAATAATTCGTAATTAAATTCATTTGGAATCACAAATAATAGGTCGAAATCGGATTTGAGCGAGGAATTGTTGGCCTGGCTGCCGAATAGAATACAAACAAAATTCTCTTTTACACCCATTATTTTCTGGTGAATTAGATTAAGATTTTTATTGATTAACCCTTCTTTTAATCGCTCTATTTCAGCGATGACATAATTTGGATTAAACTTAGTAAGATTTAATTTTACTATTTTACTATTTCCAATAGTTTCTAGGAATATATCGTTTGATTTTTTTAATGAGAAAATAGTTCGATAGGTCTGAACATATTTCTGCTTAAGCTCTCTTGAGAGGTCCATAATGGTAAGATTTCTAGTTAAATCAGTGAATAATACTTTTAATACTTTAATTTCATCTTTTTTGAGCATGTGTGAACATTGCGAGGTGTAGTGATGCTTTAGCGTACCCCTTATAATTTTGTTATAATCCTATAACATTATTGTTATATTTATAAAGTTTACGGTAAAATTCTTACTTGTTTTCATTTATTTTCTTTTCATCCAGCCAATATCCGACGGAGAATGGTAAACAGATGTGGATGGCACGGATGATTTCACGCATGGAGGCGATAAAAACGGCAGTGTTAGGAGTGCTTTTTTCTAGTAAAGTGATGTTTTGTTGCATGAATTCGTCACGCATTTTGCTGATGAAGCTGAGTTTTTTGAAGTCTTTCGCATAGAAGGCGTCGTAGTAGGTGCGCAGCATTTGGTTGATGCCGATAAGATAGAATTGAAGTTCAGGGGAGAGTTTTTTCTTTTTGTCATAGGCGTATTGATACATATAATAATAGGCGTGGCTGACTAAAGAGAGTTGGGAGATGATGGAGTAGAGGAGGGTTGATTTGGGGTCGTTTGATTTCGTTCTCATGAGGGTTCTGCGGGTATAATTGGTGAGTTTATCGATTTGTTGTTTGGATTCGGTGATCGATGGGAGGGAGAGAGTATTGGTTTTGAGGTCGGCGGCAACTTTTTCGGAGAGGTCGAGTATTTGGAGGAAGATTTTACGTAAAATTATCTCGAATTTCTCCGGGTCTGGTTCGGCGATGTTTTGCAGTACGCAGGATTTTGGTTTTTTTTCAACGATTTCAAAGCCAAGCAGGGTGTCAGTGGTGATTTTGGCAATTGATTGATATTGTGCCTCGGTTGTGTAGGTGAGAATGAGGGTATCATAGCCCAAACGGTAGCTTTGATTGAGAAAATTAAGAATCATGCGATGGTCGTAGGGGCTGAGGTCGAGGTGGAGGGCTTTCTCTTTTTTTATACCTGTGCCAGAAATTAAAATACCGGCGTCGACTTGGGATACGTCGACTTCACTGCCGGGTTCAAGTGAGCATTCACGAATCCAATTAATCGGCAAGGTGACTGTTACCCCCCCTGCACCTTGTCCAATCAATTTGCGCTTCATGTTTGCTCTTTTCTTAGGATTGGCTTTGATTATATAAATCTTTCGTTCTTCATATTATTCATATTAATAATATAAGAAAAATATAAATAGGTAGTTGAATGACTACTGTAGAATAACAATTAATAATCATTTGAAGAGATAATTGAACTAAAAGAAATAAAAAATAAACATAAACGAGGGAATACACAATGAATAAATTATATACAGGATTAATGGCTTTGGTATTAAGTGCAGGAGGGTGTGATAATAGTGATGATATCAGACGCGCGGTTGATTATGCGGTTGGACAAGAACGAGCAAGCCAAGCTACACACTGTCAAGAAGAAAAAAATAGTTTGCAACAAGGGATTGAGCAGAAATTAAAAGAAGAGGTTATGAAAGAAGTTGCAAAAGCGAAAGGGGAAGCACAAGTGAGTTGCGATGTACGAGTCAAAGAAGTGGAAGCGAGATATGCAGCTAAAGAGACGGCTGAATTGCCACAAGATGTGACGGCACAATTTCCTAAGATGGATGAACCTATGCATGAGTTGTTAAGAGGTATGGCGCAAGGGAAATATGATGTTGTTTCTGAATGGGATTACACGATGACAGATGTTCACGATGAGGGAGATAGTTTACCACTATTATATCGAGGATATAATGGAACAGGGTCGTTTAGCCTCTCGTTTACGCAGAGATGTGCGAAAGGAATGGTACCGGTAGATATGCCGGTGGAGAATACTGAATGTACGGTAGGATATGCATTAGCATATAATCCGGACGCGAATACGTTTCAAGCAGATCAATGGAAAAAAGCGTATGTGAAAGATATTGATGGGCAATATAATTTGGAAACGATGGGAGTGTCTTATGTTGGTAAAGGACAGAGCTTGACGTGGGATACGGTGAACAAGATAGAAGTACGTACACCAGAAACAGGATATGAACCTCAGGAATTGGCTACGGCTACTTTAGATAAAGAGGTGGGAAGAATGCATCAAACCAGTTTTGAAAAGATGCTTGCTTCTTTGTATCAGACTAGTGAAGCAGAGGTATTACGTGTACAGAAAACAACGGTTGTGCCGATGTTTGAGGCGAAGAAAGGGAATTGAGAGAATAAGAGTGAGGAAAAAAATACTATGACACAAACACAACAAGAAAATTACCCGTACTTTGGCATGGGAAGTAATAATAGTGTGATATCACTGTATGTGATTCATCCAGAATTACTCGCGATGGATGATGTGACAAAACGAGGGAGACCGTTTTTATTTTATGTGGGAAGTGGTTATAAAGATGTCCCTGCACGAGAGCTTAATGATGGATGGGATAGTTCTGATCCTGTGTATCCGTATGTGGGGAAACGGGCGGAGCTTGCGGATTTATTGGATGGGCGATGCTTTGGATCTACGGCGGAATGGTTGAAAGTCAAACCGGCGATACTGCCCTATGATAAATTGCCTGAACGAGTGATGATTAATGGGGAAGAAGTAGAAACCGAAAATCTGAGCAGCGGCTGGGTGCCGTTTTCGTTTGGAGTTGGGCATGAGTATGATTGCAAACGGTTCAAAGAAACGAATGGTGCAAATGTTCGTTTAGATTTGAATGAGTTTAAAGCGGTGCTTGGGCAGTATGAAGTGCAGAAAGCAGCGCGAGAGGCGCGGGAAGCGACGCTTGGGTATAAGCTGCAGCGGTTTTTTGGGAGGGGGAAGTAAAAAATTAAGAGAGAAAAGAGATGATCGATGATGAGACAACAAGAAAAGCAATTATTTGATGACTTAGAACGTCTGGTACAGTCTTTTGAAACTTCAAGAGTGCAGACGTATCGAACTGTGCCGCCCGTATCAGAACAAAAAGTGAAAGATTATGCTCTGAGACTTAAAGAAGTTTCAGGAGATAGTTTTTTGACAAAGTTGGTTTCTGGAAAATATACAGACCAAGCAAGAACAGAGCTTTCAGCCCAGAGAATGGCGAGTGTTCAACAAAAATCTAAAGAAGAAATGGGAGATTGCTCAACAATAGTACGAGAGCTGACGGCAAATTATTTTGCAAAAATGTTTTCTCTTTGTGCGAAAGGGTTTTTTATAGATGTGAATAATATGGGTTTTGGTCAAAATTACACCCCGCAAGAAGGAGATATACATCTTAAAAATTGCGCGAATTTCGTGGTTAATACGACAGTGTATCCAACTGCGAGCTTTGAAAGTGTACGAGAATCTATGCAGGCATTGCAGACCTCTTCTCATGCTCAGGCGTACGCTGCTCTGAGCTCTCACAAAGGAATTACTCCGCAGCTTGTGAGTGAGCATTTGGCAAAAATACAAAAAGTGGCAGTGCAGTATCTGGAGGCAAACCTTGTGCTTACACTCAAAGAGGAAAAGAAAGAAGATACTTTTTCACCTACACCATTACAAGAGACACATTATATTGTTGCGCAAAGTGAGCTCAAACCAAAGGTACATAAGCATATTGAGTATGGTTTAGTATTGGTGGGGGACGAAGAGCGTAAGCTTATTTACCCAAAGACGAACGAATTAAATCTCAAACCTTTTGTCCCATATACTGCCTCAAAAAATGTGAAAAGGACGTATCAATTAGATTTGATGTATGTGCCCACGGACGTAGAAAAAGTATTAGATTGTTTTTCAACTCAACAGAGATTATCTGACACAACGAGTGGAAATACTCAACCCCTAACCGCCTATTTGAGTGATTTTGAAATACTTCAACGTTGGCATTATAACAGCCACACAGTGAGTATGGAATTAAAATGTATAGTGAAACCTCAGAATTACACCTCACTGTTAGATTTTTCTTCTTTGAAGAGTCAACAATGTCAGGCGGCATAAATTGAGCCCTGAGGGATAATGGGCTAATATGAAACCCTCGCCAATTGGCCAGAGAGCCAGCCTAGTGTCTCGTCAGACTGCATACGCTGCTCGATTCAAACTACTGCGATTCGAGCAGGCGAACGGGAGGGTTTCATATTAGCCGGGATAATGGAAAAGTATTTATAATCATGAGAGATAGGGTACTGTATGGCGGGTGATGGTTCATTAAAAACAATTGACAAAGCGGCGGCGAGTGTTGAGGCACAGCTGCAGATTTATTTTCATAAGACGAGTGGGGAACTAGAAAAGTTTCAAACGTTAGTTGAGTTATTAATCAAACTGGTAAAAAAGTATAATAATCTTGATGAAGCAGGGTTTGGAAAGAATGCAGCTGCACAAAAAGCGGTTGAAGAGATGCAAGAGTTGGTAGCGCAGTATACTACTCAACTGGAGATTATCCATCAATATTTGGGAGAAGAGTTTGCAATTGTTGCCCAATATTTTCCTAGCGATTTGGTGAAAGAGGTAAAAGAGATAAATGAGGGAATTGAGACTGCACAACGACAGATAAGCAAGATAACTCATTACGTTCTTTGTTTAACATATCTTTGTGGATTAAAACAAGAAAATGCATCTTTTCAGATTGAAGAAAGAACCGGAGAACTGTTGGCAAATACATTAAGCCATTATATTGATGCTATTTCTGAATTACGCAATAAGCTTAAAATAGAAGAGCGATTGGAAAAAGAAGAGCGAGAGGTGGCGTTGCAGAAGACGGCAAATAATATTTTTCTGACGTGGAAAAAATTGATTCAAGAAACGGTTGAAGAGCATATCAAAGAGTATATTAAATTCAAGAAAATTGAACTAATTGTGAGAGTTGAAGTTGAAATTCAAGAGAGAAGTTCAATGTTGCCTAAAGGAGAGGAAGAAGTGTGGCTGCAGGTATTGTTTGGTCTCTATCTGGAGGGGAGGTATAGAGAATATAATTTAAAAATTGGTTTTAGTCCGAAAAAAGATTGTTTTTGGGCGGAAACAAATTTTCCTGGGAATAGATATGGAGTTACGTTTCATGAGAGTATTATAGATATATTGGAAACACGATTAGATATGAAGAATGTAGTGTAACGAGATGGAAATATGAAATTATTTATGCAAGAAAAAACGAGATCGAAAGAGGAAAGGTTAGATAGAGTAATTACAGAAGATGTTTTGTTTGGATTATATGGAGAGGACTAAAATAATTTTAAATCATAAGATTATAACATTAATATATTTTCAGTTGATATTTTAGCAATTTGAGGAATTTGTTGTGGAAATTGTTTACGAAATGATGTTACGAGTTCTTTAAGATTATTTCCATGAAGAACCACTTGTTTATCTGCGATTATAATATATTGTCCACTATATTGATGCAAATCTGCTTTCGCAAACCACTGTAAATCTGTTGAAGTCATGTAATAGTTGGGGAGGTAGAATTATATAAGCTTTTCACCCTATTTCACCAGCATCCCTGCAAATATATTATGCTTATCTCTTGTGATTTTTATTTTGATCTTTTTTTCTTTTTTGTAGTCGCACATGGGTACAGCGATGGTGCGGTCTTTGGCGGCGGCGAGAACTTCGTGAGGGAAGCGGCCGGGGGCTTTGACGACTGCAGTGATGATGTCGCCTTCTTTGAAAGGTTTTGGGAGGTCTTTGGTTTTTTTGATGCGGAAGTCGTCTTTGGTGAGGCGAAGTTTAATGTTGTATTGGGTTTCCCATTTGTCTAGCAAGGCGTAGAATTTGTCCCAGGGGAGTTCTTTGGCAGGATTTCTCCCGGTTTTGTAGGGGAGAAAGTTTTGGATGCCTAATGTTGGCTGGTGTTTTAATGTTTGTATCCATTGGATGATTTTTTCCATTTCAAATTCGTTGTAGCCTTTGGTTAAGACGGGGGCGACGATGACGTTGAGGTGCTGTGAGGCGTAAGCGATGACATCTTTGATGTGGGAGGCGGAATATGATTTTGTGCCGGCGACTTGTTTTGCGATGTCTTCGTTGATTGCGTCTAACGAGAGGTTGAGTTGAAGTTTGGTGTTTTTGGCTAGGCGGTCGATGATTTCTTTGTTTAATAATGTGCCGTTGGTGTCAATGGAGATGGTGTGGACTTGGGAGAGTTGTTGGAGATCATTGATGAGGTTTTCCATGTCGCCGTAGAGGAATGGTTCGCCTTGGACTCCGATATGTATTTCTACTGAATCTTCCACAAATTCGAGGAGTGTTTGGAGTTCTTGGATAAGATAATCTTTTTCGATGACGAAGTCATGTTTGGTTGAGGAGAGGCCTTCGCCAATTGAGCAGTAAACGCAATCTAAGTTGCAGCCGTTGTTGGTTTTGATTTCGATAATGGAGGAGTTGCGGTAGACGATGCCAAAGGCAACGTTGCCAATTAAAGGGATGCCAGAGTTGCGATGGATGTAGGTGCAAGGATTGCCAGTGATTTTTGTTTTTAATTTGTCGAGGTGTTTTTCGAAGAGAAACATGAATTTGGTTTGTGCTTTTTCTTGTGTGATGTTGGCAAATGAGATGGTGTTGAGATTTTCTCTTGCGAAAGGGGCAATTTTGTGTAGTTCTTCTAGGGGGATTTTTGTTGCGTAGTTTTTTAAGAGCGTTACTTCTAGGTCTGTGTCTACGATACGGAAAGTGAGCGTTTCGAATGTGAGGGTTGCCATTATAGGGTATAGATGAAGAGGTTATTTAAAAAAATTTGCTTCTCTCTTTTATTTTTTATACTTTGCTACTTTTTGCAGTAATTTATCTTTATGTTGTTCAAAATAATGTATGGAATTAACTAAAACAGAGGGATTGTCTCTTACAAACTGATATACTTGTTGAATTGAGTCATGTTTTTTATTTTGAATGGTATTTTCAGAGTTGAATAATTCCTGCAGCATCCACACCATCTTTTTGCGCTTGAGTTGAGGAGTTGTTCCTAGTAAGAAAGGATCATAATAATTAGTAATGCCTAAGCTATAGAAAAATTGAATATTTGCAGCCATTGTTTCTGGACTGATTGTTAAGAGTTGTACTTGATTTATGAGAAGCTCTCTTCCAGATGATCTATTACTGTAGTCTTGTCTTATTAATTGTACATGGTGTTGGTAGTTTCTTCTTACGGTTTTAGGATCCATAGCTAAAAGTATAGGAAAAGAGGCTATTTTTTCTTTTTTGAGTCCTAGTTTTGATAACTGTTGATGATTGAAGATAATTGTTTCTATATCTCTTGATAATAGTTGAGGGTTTGAGGCTATTTTTTCTTTTTGCAGCCCTAGTGTTATAAGTTGTTGATAGTTGCGTTGGATTGTTTGAGGATTTCTTCCAAGTAAATTAGCATAGGAGGCTATCTTGTTCTCTTTTATCCCAAGACTTACTAAAAAGTAATAATTATCGTTGATTGTCTTTGGAGCTCTCCCTAGCAAATGTGCATTTTTGATGATATCTTTTTTCTTTAATCCTAATTCGATTAACTCTTGATAATTGTGCTGGATTGTTTCTGGATTCATTGCAAGTAAATCGGCTCGAGATGTTATCTTATCTGCTTTCAAACCAAGTGCTACTAAGTGTTCATAATTCTGCTTGAGCGTATCAGGATTCAATGAAAAAATATCTGGGCGGGAGGCTATTTTCTGAGCTTTTAACCCTAATGATCTTAATTGTTGGTAGTTGTACTCAATTGTTTGAGGATTCATCCCAAGCAGATTGAGATGTGAAAAAAGTCTATTATCTTTAAATCCTAGTTCAGATAAACGGGCATAATTGTGCTGGATTGTTTCTGGTTCTCTTCCTAGTAATTGAATGTGTGATGCTATTTTATCGTTGGGAAAACCTTTTTCTTTTAAGAAGTAATATATTTGTTGAATAGATTCGTCGGTTGCTTTTGGACTACCTAGAATCCATTCTTTAGAAAAGCAGCTAATAGTAGATTGAGGAAGTAATTGTGTTAATAGAGTATCTAAACTTGTTGGAGTAATCATTTTTTGATTAAAAAGAGGGATATTTATAAATGTTTGTCCTTTAATTTACTTAATAGTAGTAAAATTTACAAAATGTTTATAAATGGGAGTGATTTTGAGGACTATAATGATAAACTCATCATGTTAGGACTTTTTGGAAAATGTTTTTTACCCTGCACATTTGTAAAAATGGAATGTAGAGGGTAAAATAGAAGAGCAAGAATTATTTTTGATTACGAAAAGAAAGAAAAATAATTATTTCAAACTAGGATACGCATCGAGATTTTTAATACCATATAATTCTCTTATTTTCTGTTTGCCGTTTGGTTCTTTGAGCAGGCGTTCGATAAATTCATCGTGTTTTTGAAAAAGAGCGTTGATGAATTCTGTGTGGATCTTTTTCCATTTAGTAGGGTTATTTCTCACAAACTCAGCCCAGCGATCAATCTGTTCTTGGTGGGAGGAGCGGTCGTTCATAGTTTTTAGTGGAAAATCATTTTTGGTTATAATTTTGTCTATTTCTTCACAAAAGCAGAGGCGAAGATTTGGTTTGGAGGTTTGGCGATCCATAATACATCATTATACTCATTTTTATATAAAATTTACTCTAAAATCCACTTATACACTTTCACCACAACAATCTTTAAAAAACATTCTTGCTCTGAGATACTGTGGCAGGGGAACGGAATACTAATGATAGTAAAGGGAATAGTACAATGAGTACTAATAATGGTAGCGGGAGTAATAGCATTCTAGACATCGACTATGAAAATCTCACCCCCGGAATGAAGCAGTATCAGGAGGTGAAGAAGGCGCATCCGGATTGTCTTGTGATGTTACGGATGGGAGATTTTTATGAGATGTTTTATGAGGATGCGATTACTGCGGCGCGAGAGTTAGAGATTACATTGACGGCGCGGGGGAAGGGAGAGACACGAGCGCCGCTTGCGGGTGTGCCGTTTCATGCGCTGGAGACGTACTTGGGGCGATTGGTTAAGCGAGGGTATAAAGTTGCGATTGTGGAGCAGTTGGAGGATCCAAAAAAAGCGAAGGGGTTAGTGAAGCGGGGGTTGGTTCGGATTGTGACGCCGGGAACGGTGATTGAGTCGTCGATGTTGCAGGAAAATGAGAATAATTATGTGGCGTGTGTGACGGTGTTTGGGGAGGAATTTTCTCTGGCACTTGCGGATGTGTCTACAGGGGAATTTTGGGTTGTATTAGGAACAGGGATGGCAACAATTTTGCATGAGCTGCTGCGTTTTACCCCAAGTGAATGTGTGATTCCGCGCAGTTTAGCGGTGAATGCGGAATTGGTTACTAAAATAAAAAATATTGGTTGTTTTGTGAATACGTTTGATGATGGTTTTTTTCGAGTGGAGAAAGCGCGTGAAGGTTTGCTTTTGCACTTTAAGTTGAAGTCGCTTGAGAGTTTTGGGTTGGAGGGAAATCCTCGAGCGATTGGGGTGGCAGGGGGGTTATTACATTATTTATTTGAGACGCAAAAGAATGCGTTGACACATATACAAAAAATTACGTTGCGAGGGAACGAGCAGATGATGTTACTTGATGCGGGTACGTTTCGTAATTTGGAGTTAGTTAAAAATATACGAGATGGTTCATCACGGGGAACGTTGTTATCGGTTCTTGATAAGACGATTACGCCGATGGGGGCGAGATTGTTACGGGCGTGGTTGAAAACGCCGCTGTTACAGGTGAACATGATTGAAAAACGCTTAGAGGCAATTGAGCTGTTGAACAATGATGTGATTTTGCGTGAGGAGTGTCGAGATTTACTCAAACGAGTGTATGATGTTGAGCGATTGATTGGTAGAATAAATTATGGCAATGCGACGCCACGAGATGTAATAGCGTTAAAGCAGTCGCTTGAATGTATTCCTGTGATTAAACTGAAATTAAACGAAGCGGTACAAGAGAAAAGTGCGGGAGTGAAAGAGACAGTGAGAGGGTTGTTAGAAAATATTTCTGCGATGCCGGAATTACGAGAGATTGTAGACTTATTAAATAAAGGATTACGAGAGGATGCGCCGGTAAGTGTACGCGAAGGGAATATAATTAGACAAAAGTATAATTCTGAACTGGATGTATTGCAAAATATTATGAAGAATAGTAAAGAGTATCTTGCGCAGGTAGAAGAGCGGGAACGACAGCGCACAGGGATTGGGACATTACGCATTGGGTTTACGAATGTGTTTGGGTATTTTATTGAAGTGACGCGGAAAAATTCGGCGCTTGTGCCGAGTCATTATATTCGCAAGCAGACGACGGTGAATACGGAGCGATATATTACAGAAGAGTTGAAAAAAGAAGAGGAGAAAATTTTAGGAGCGGAGGAAAAGAGTGTAGAGTTGGAATATACGTTATTTCAGGAGATGGTTGGGATAATTAGAGGGAAAACAAGTGAGATTCAGCAGGTGTCTGGTCATGTGGCAGTACTTGATGTATTATGTTGTTTGTCTAGTGTTGCGCAACAGCAGCAATATACACGACCGACGTTTGTGAATGAGAATGTGCTGCAGATTCGCCGCGGGAGGCATCCAGTGGTTGAGCAGTTGGAGACACGTTTTATTGCCAATGATGTTGTGCTTTCAGATGGCGAGATGATGATTATTACGGGACCGAATATGGCGGGGAAATCGACGATTATGCGGCAGACGGCGTTGATTGTATTACTT
>Ga0209541_10002817_pt1 | contig 32564 bp, 24 predicted proteins | sample RifCSPlowO2_01_FD_184027 | JGI IMG/M metagenome (GOLD analysis project Ga0209541, IMG submission 184027) | Groundwater microbial communities from Rifle, Colorado - Rifle CSP2_plank lowO2_0.1 (SPAdes) (version 2) | ecosystem: Environmental > Aquatic > Deep subsurface > Groundwater | place...
CTTTTCTGAAATACTGCTGATTTCACAAAAGCATGCTCCCTCCGCGCTCCGTCGCCAGAGCTATGGCGGCGTGCGACCGGTTGCTTGGATAAATTGGTGACAGTTAGCAAGAAAGGGTCAAACTAATCTGAAAACAAAAACCGCCTAAGGCGGTCATCTCATGACTTGCTATAAGATGTTTATGTCATCTATGTCGTCATTTTTAAAGATAGCACAACTATCAACTTTCAGAATATCAGAATTCGTTACTATTCCTTTCAAAACAACTCCATTTTTTAGTTTTACCGCTACGTTTTGATATCCCATTCCAGATTCAGGCAAACTTTTCATTTTGTCTTCCCACTTTTTAGAAAGTCCGAGTGTTAGCACTTCTTTCCCATCTCCTATGAAAAACTTATAAAATAATAGCAAAATTGTTAATTTATGTCAAGGCAATGTACTTATTTTAGCACAGCCCCATTGCTTTTATGTCACTTTGACGAGGCGAGGGAACAGATGAGGTTGATGATGATTTTATCCAAAACAATAGGTCGAACGCCGAGCCTTCAAGCGAGGAGGCAAGTGAGGGTACCTGTTGTTTTGGTAGATAATAATCCCAATCATATGGAATCTGTTTCGGAAGATGAGGAACCGTGACAGAAAAGTGATGGGGCGAGAGCGGTTCTGGAGCAATTGAAATCTAATCCAATCCATGCTATCTTAATAACTAAGATATGATAGGTTTTATAATCAGAATATTAGGTAATTCGTTGGCTCTATATGCGGCTAATTACTTCGTTCCCGGCTTTGGCGTAAGCGGGAGTTGGAAAGAGTATTTATTGGCCGGAGCGTTTTTAGGATTGTTGAACCTTGTGGTTAAACCCATTCTGAAACTGATATCCATGCCGATAATAATCCTGACTCTCGGACTTTTCACTTTGGTCATCAACGGATTGCTTTTATGGACAGTTGATTATATCTTTGACTTCGTGTCTATTAAAGACACAACAGCACTTTTATACGCTGTCGTAGTAATTACTATAGTAAACCTTTTTATGTCAGTAACCGCGAAAGCTATAAAATAAAAACACAATGGATACCACAAAAATATTAACATATGCCCAGATTGGTTTGTCCTTACTGCTTATTGCGGCTATTTTGCTTCAACAGCGCGGAACAGGCCTTTCTTCAACCTTCGGGGGCGGGTCTTTGGAATACAGCACAAAGCGTGGCGCGGAGAAAATAATTTTTTGGGCTACGATTGTCTTAGCCATTCTATTCTTAGCCGTATCCGTCGCCAGAGTATTTTTTGCTTAGGGCCTATTTAATTTAATATGTTCAAAGACGATAAACAATTAGATGATTTCTTTGGTTTGAAATCGGATAATAAAGAAAGGCCAAAAAAAGAAGGTATCAAAGAAACTGTCTTAAAAAACATCGGCATTGCCAAAATACGCCTACTGCCCAAAGTTCTTTCCCAGAAAGAACGGTATTTAATTGTAGCTTTTTTGTTTATCTTTGTGGGTTCTTTATTATCACTGCCATTCACTGTTTTTTATCACTATACCAAAGCCACGCCTAATTATGGCGGTTCTTTCAGCGAGGGGATAGTCGGCGAACCGCGTTACATAAATCCCCTTCTTTCGCAAAGCAACGACGTTGACCGCGATTTGGTTAGCTTGGTCTATTCCGGCCTGATGAAATACAACGAAGAAGGCAAACTCGTTCCTGATCTCGCCAAGTCCTATGAAATATCCGGTGACGGCCTGAATTACACTATCTACCTGAAGGAAAACGCAAAATGGCAGGATGGCGCTCCCGTAACCGCCGATGATATCGTATTCACCATTCAAACGGCCCAGAATCCGGATTATGGAAGCTTGCAAAGAATAAATTGGCAAGGCGTGGATGTTGAAGCCGTAGATAATCATACAGTGATACTGAAATTAAAGAACAAATACGCCCAATTTCTTAATAATTTAACTCTCAACATTCTCCCGCGACATGTTTGGGAGAATGTTAAGCCGATAAATTTCGCGCTTTCTGATTTTAACTTAAAACCCATCGGTTCGGGCCCATATATATTCAAAAAACTAAAGAAGGACGATACGGGCAGAATCACGTCTTACGAATTGGATTCCAATAGAAACTTCTATGACAGCCGTCCATACATAGACCACATAGAGCTCAAATTTTATAGCTCCGAGGATGAAATGATAGATGAATATAACAAGAACAGTATCGAAAGTATGGCTTTTGTTTCGGCCAACAATCTCAAAAAGGTTAAATTCAAAAAACGGCTCAACATAGAAGAACTTAAGCTTCCGAGATATTTCGGAGTATTTTTCAATCAAAATGAAGCCCCAATACTTTCCGATAAAAATATTCGCCTTGCCTTGAACTACGGAACGGATAAAAAAGACATTATAAATAAAATACTCGACGGTAAGGGCCTCGAAGTAAACTCGCCAATGATAGGAGAGGTCTTGGACATTGCGGGCGATGTAAAAACATACGGCCACGATACCGACAAAGCTAAACAACTCCTCACTGATTCCGGCTGGAGCAACCCCGATGATAAGGGGGTGTTAAACAAAACAGAAAAAGCCAAATCCAAGAAAGATAAGCCCGTTACGCAAAAATTGACTCTCCGACTAACCACTCCCACATGGTCAGAGCTTACCAATGTCGCTAATCTTTTGAAAGAACAGTGGGCTAAGATTGGGGTAGAGCTGGTTGTAGAAGTGCTGCCGGCGCAGGACCTCCAGCAGGTAATAAAAGAGCGCAGCTATCAGATGCTTCTTTTCGGAGAAATTTTGAACATAGACCCGGACCCGTTCAGTTTATGGCACTCTTCCCAAAAGCGCGACCCGGGGTTGAATTTGGCTCTTTACGACAATAAATCGGCCGATGGCCTCTTGGAAAAAGCCAGACAAACATTAAATCCCCCGGAACGAATACAGCAGTATCAGGACTTCCAGAAATTGGTTACCGAAGATGTCCCGGCCGTATTCCTATACAATCCTCTATATATCTACGCCCAGACCAATAACATTAAAGGATTCAACAGTAAGATAATCTCCATGCCCTCGGATAGGTTTTCTAATGTAGAAAAGTGGTATATCAATACAAAAAGAGGATTAAAGTAGCAGTACTTGCAAAAAATAAGAGTATGGCGTATACTGATAATAACGCTTATTCTCTCTTGTTTAATTTATTAGCTCCAAAAACAATTCTTTTTTGAGTTCTAATTCTAAATAAAATGCCCAGGTGATGAAATTGGCAGACATTCACGGTTCAGAGCCGTGTGCCCGCAAGGGCGTGGGAGTTCAAATCTCCCCCTGGGCACAAAGAAAATCTCAATAATAACTAATTTACAATTTATTAATTTACAATTTTCATTAGATGTATCAATTGATCAATTGGGTCATTGAAAATTTATTGTAAATTGAAAATTGGTAATTGAAAATTTCTTCTACGTTATGGGTCCAAAAAACAGAACTCCTTCTGCTAAAAGACGCTGGATGAAACCGGTCGTCAGACAGGTACGGGTTTTCAAGAGCGATAAAGACGCCCCCCACAAACCAACCGAAAATAAGGTTGGCGGTCTTAAAATTATCCATCTCGGCGGACTCGGCGAGGTCGGCCGGAATATGTCGGCAATCCAATATGACAACGAGATCATATTGATTGACGCCGGCGTAAGGTTCCCAAAAGAAGACATGCCGGGAATTGACTTTATAATTCCTAATGCCGGCTATCTTGACGACAAAAAAAATATGGTCAAAGCCATGTTCTTTACCCACGGCCACATGGACCACATCGGGGCCTTGCCGTTCATCAGGGACAGGATAGGCGACCCGGACATATATGCCGCTCCTCTCACTAAAGCTATTCTAATAAAAAGACAGGATGATTTTAAATTTCAAAAACCCCTGGAAATCAACGAAATAAAAGCCGGGGACGAAATAAAAATCAGCGATAAATTAACCGTCAAAGTTCTCCGTATCAACCACTCCATTCCCGACGACCTTGAAATAGTCATCAAAACACCCATAGGTAACGTTGTCCACACTTCCGACTTTAAGTTTGACAATACTCCGGTAAATGACCTGCCGGCCGATATTGAGGAAATGAAAAAGCTTGCCCAGGAAGGGGTCTTGGTTCTTATGTCCGATTCCACCGGCGCCGAAAAGGAAGGCCATTCGCTGTCGGAACAGCAGGTTACCGCCAACCTTGAAAAATTATTTACCGAAGCAACGGGCATGATTATTCTTGGAACTTTTGCTTCCCTCATAAATCGAATTCAGCAAATTATAACCATATCCGAAAATTTCGGTAAAAAAGTCGTGTTTGACGGATATTCCATGAAAACAAATGTTGAGATATGTAAAAAACTCGGCTACTTAAAAATAAAGAAAGACACCCAGATTAGCATGGAGGAAGTGAATAGTTATCCCAAAGACAAGGTTGTCGCTTGTGTTACCGGAGCCCAGGGAGAAGGAAACGCCGTTCTGATGAGGATTGCCAACGGAGAGCATCGCTATCTGCGAACAAGCAAGAATGATACTTACATTTTCTCATCTTCGGTTATTCCCGGAAACGAAGTCAATGTTCAATTTTTGAAAGACCAGCTGTACCGGAACGGAGCAAAAGTTTTCAATTACCAAATGCTGGATGTTCACACCGGAGGACACGGAAACAAAGAAGACCTGCGGGAAATGATCCGTTTGATCAAGCCCAAATTCATGTTCCCCATCCACGGCCAATACTCCATGATGGTCAATCACGGCTTAATGGCCCAGGGAGAAGGCATCCCCGAAACAAACGTCATAATCGCCGACAACGGAACGGTGGTAAACATAGAAAAAGACAAATGGTGGTTTGACAAAATGCGGGCCCCGTCCGACTACGTTTTCGTTGACGGACTCGGCATCGGCGATATCGGAAACGTCGTTCTTCGCGACCGCCAGGTTCTATCCGAAGACGGAATGTTCGTGATAGTCGTTTTGATACATTCCAAAACCGGCACAGTGCGGGGCAGTCCAGATATTATTTCCAGAGGATTTATCTACCTTAAAGAAAACAAGGAGCTTTTGTCTCAAGTCCGAAAACGAATTAAATTTATCGTTGAAGGCAAGGGCGCTCACCAACAGCCGAATCTTCCCTTTCTTAAAGACCAGATAAGGAACCAGATCGGCCTCTTCCTTTTCCAAAAGACCGAACGCCGGCCCATGATACTGCCGGTTCTCATTGAGGTTGATTAAAACATGGGACATTAAAAAGAACCTCCTATTTTTGAGGTTCTTTTTGTGGCTGGGTTTTTGTAATCTTTGCCGCAAAATTGTTAGCATAACTCTCCATTTCTTTTACTGTGCCGAAATGTTTCAGTCCGCCCTGAATGTGCCCAAGTTCATGCGCGACCGTAGTTGTTATGACCAGATTATCTCTTTTTAGTTCTTTTTCAGAAAGAACAACTGTTCGGTGGTGTGGGAATAGAAAAAACGGGGAATATCCGCCCAAACCGATCTCGCTGAAGTAGAGATTCAAGCGATAAACCAATGTCCCCCTATCCACTCGAAAAATGACAGGCCCTTTGGTAAAGTTGGGGTTATCGGCAATATTCTGGCAAAAAGAGTTAAGAGAACTGTTTACTTCGCTCAACTTTTCCGTATTTATGTATATGTCAAAAACAAACACAAAATACGCAATAACGATTGTCAGAAGCAGGTTGGCCACAAGCGCTACCGGCGCCAAACATAATATCCTAAGCAATCTTTTGGTTTTTGGTCGCCGCATACCACAACCCCCGATTTTAATGAACTTACTGAAAACTTTAATACAATAAGTATCGATGTCAACTGGAAGAAGTTTAATTTTTACGCTAATCTATAACTATGACAAGAGTATTTTCGGGTATAAGACCGTCGGGAAAATTGCACTTGGGTAATTATCTCGGGGCAATCAAAAATTGGCTCGCCCTGAGCGAAGCCGAAGGGATAGAACAATGTGTTTTTGCCGTGGTTGATTATCACGGCATTACTACCCCTTTTGACCCCAAGCACTACCACGAGCAGGTTATGGATATTGTTTTGGACTACCTCGCCGCCGGAGTTGACCCCGAAAAGGCGCTTTTGATACGCCAATCCAAAATTCCCCAGCACACCGAGCTGGCCTGGATTTTCAATACAATCACGCCGGTCAGTTGGCTTGACCGACTGCCGACATACAAAGAACAGCTTGAAAAATCACCCAAATACAACCATATGGGCTTGCTTGATTATCCTGTTCTGATGGCAGCAGATATTTTAATTTATAAGTCCAACCTTGTTCCAGTCGGAGAGGACCAGATGCCTCATATCGATCTAACTAACGAAATCGCCAAAAAATTCAATTCAATGTTTGGTAATACTTTTCCGGCAATCAAAGCCCAGCTAACCGAAGGTGCCAGAATAATGTCGCTGCAAGACCCAAAGAAAAAAATGTCCAAGACCCCGCACCAAACTAACCCGCTGACCGCCATAATCGGGGGCGGGTTTGGTGCGGGGCAGGCCGGAGACGATAGTTGTATTTTCCTTGTCGATACTCCTGACACCATTCGCGCCAAAATAAAAAGGGCGGTCACCGATTCGGGAAAGGACATCCGCTTCGACGAAGAAGAAAAACCGGCCATATCGAACCTCATCACCATCTACCACCTGCTTTCGGGAAAGGACATTAAAGAAATAGAAAAGTCCTACGAAGGCAAGTCGTATGTCGATTTCAAGGCCGATCTGGGAGAGGTTGTTGTGGACTTCTTGAAACCGTTTCAAGCAAAATATGCCGAACTCAAGCAAAATCCCGACCACGTTATGTCTATTTTGACAAACTCGGAAGAAAAGGCTAAAATATTAGCTAGTTCTACTCTACAAGAAGTAAAAGAAAAGATGGGGTTAGAATGAAGCATAGAGATCCGCATCAGTACCATACCGGAATTGATGACAATCTCGTTCCCTTGGAACCGCTAGATCTTTCAAAAATAAATGACTTTGATGATATGCTCAAAGCCCAGTCCTTAACGGCATTCGGAGGCCGTACCGCAGGAGAAGCCGCCGATACGCTGTTCAAAATGGTTCTGGATAAAGATACTTTCGTAGTCCTGACCTTATCGGGAGCGATGACTCCGGCAAAGATGGGGCTTTTGATTTGCGAGATGATTGAACGCGGGTTCGTCCATGCCATTGTTTCTACCGGCGCATTGATGACTCACGGTTTCGTGGAATCAAGCGGGAGGGCTCATTTCAAACACGATACAAAAATGAACGATTCCGAGTTGTACGAAAAGGGATATAACCGTATACATGATGTCATTGAACTGGAAAAGAATCTTGACGATATTGAGGGGGTGGTAGATGAAGTTCTGGACGGATTAAATAAGAACGTTGTTCTAAGCTCCAGAGTTCTGACAAAAGCATTAGGTGAATGGCTGACCAAGAATGTAAAAGGAAGAGGTGTACTGAAAAGCGCCTACAACAGAAATGTGCCTATATATATTCCGGCCGATACCGATTCTGAACTTGGTTTAGATTTATATATCTACATGCTTAAAAGCGTGATTGAAGGTAAAAAACCTTTCAGTTTCAACCCCTTTCTGGACCTCCAGCATTACGCCGAATTGATAAATCAGCAGAAAAAAATTGCCATTATCACTATCGGGGGAGGCGTTCCCCGGAATTGGGCTCAACAAGTGGCGCCGCTGCTTGAACTTATCCAGGGCCGGATATCCCGAGGAAAAGTGCCGAAACACATCCGTGGAATTCAATTCTCGTATGGCCTGCGTATTTGCCCCGAGCCGGTCAATTGGGGCGGCCTGTCCGGCTGCACCTATTCTGAAGGGATGTCCTGGGGCAAGATGAATCCCGAGGGAACATTTACGGAAGTTTTTCAAGATGCCACCGTTGTTTGGCCATGGATACTTAAAGCTACTATCCAGCGTCTGGAAAAACATGGGGCAAAGATAGAAAAAAACTTTAAAATCCCAACACAACTCAACAGGGTTGATGACCTGGTTAAAAAGTATAAGCTGCCATAAAACCGCTATTAAGCGGTTTTATTAATTTCCGAGGTCAGTTCGGCTATTTTCTGGTCCATCAGCTCTTTGGTGTTTGCTTCCACTACCAAACGAAGCAATGGTTCCGTATTAGAAGGCCTGGCATTGAACCACCAGTTCGGATATTCAACCGTAACACCGTCTAATTCGTTCATTTTCCCGTCAGCATATTTGGCTTTGATGTTCTCAAGCGCCTGCTCACAGTTTTGAATTTCTATGTTTATCTCTCCTGAATTGAAATATTTTAAGAATGGTTTTATGAGTTCGGATAATGGTTTTGACTCTTTGGCCACAACTTCAATTATCCTCAGCATCGCCAGTATCGCCGACTCGGCATAATTCATCTCTTTAAAATCAAAGTGGCCAGACAACTCCCCGCCAAGATTAGCATCATGCTTTTTCATGGTTGCTCTAACAAAAGAGTATCCAGTACGGGACGAAAACCCGTTTTTACCGATAAGCTCTTTAATTGACCGCGAGAATCGCAAGTCGTATGCGACTTTAGGCCTCCTAAACCATCTGCTTTTTGCTTTGAACATAAGCCCCATCACAAATTCCGCGCCGAGTTTATTCCCCTGTTCATCTAAAACAGTCAATCGGTCGGCATCTCCGTCAAAAGCAAAACCCACACTTGCAGATGTTTCCAGGATTTTATTCCTTAAATCTCTTAAGTTTTCTTCTTTAGATATATCCGAGAGATGATTGGGAAAAGTGCCGTCTATGTCAAAATTAATTGGAATAACATTGAAGTTTGTTTTTTTGAAGAGTTCGTTTAGGACAATGGGTGCCACGCCATTTGACGCATCTATAACTATCTTTAAATTATTTGCCTTTGACTGACCGGCTAAAAAGTTTATGTAATCCTCTTTGAAGGAGATTTCTTTACTGCTCCCTATTTTTTCATTGGCAACAACATTTGATTCGGTAATTTTTTGTATATCAAGTAGTCCCGAATCGGAACTAATTGGCACGGCTTTCGGGCCCACGATTTTGAAACCATTATATTGGGGCGGATTATGCGATGCTGTCACCATTATTCCCCCATCGGCGTTGAGTTTATTAATAGAAAAATAAAAAAGCGGCGTGGTGCATTGGCCGATATAAACAGAATCGGCTCCGGCCGCAGTAATACCCCCAATCACGGCCTGTCTTAATTCCGGCGAGCTAATTCTGCCATCTTCGCCTACGACAATTGTCTTGGCTTGCCCTGAACCCGCCGAATGGGCTTTTAAATACCTGGAAACAGCATTCCCCACCCGCCTTGCAACATCGGTATTTATTTCTTCCGGATAAATTCCTCTGACATCATACGCCCTGAAAATATTGCTCATATCAAAATTATATCATACTATTTAATTCATCTATGGCGCTATCCATCGGCATCGTCGGGCTTCCAAATGTAGGCAAATCAACCCTCTTTAAGGCCCTGACCAACAAACAAGTTGATATACAGAATTATCCTTTTACCACCATTGACCCGAATATCGGCGTTGTTGCCGTGCCCGATAAACGCTTAAGGCCCCTGTCCTTGCTTTCCAATTCAAAAAAGATACTCAATACCACCATAGAATTCTACGACATCGCCGGTCTGGTCAAAGGCGCATCACAGGGCGAAGGTCTGGGAAATAAATTCCTCGCCAATATCCGCGAAGTTGATGCTATTGCCCACGTTGTCCGGGTTTTTGAAGATAAAAACATAACTCACATCCACAACAAAATTGACCCTGTCGGAGACATAGAAATTATCCAGACCGAACTTGAGCTGGCAGACCTTCAGACCAAAGAAAAAAGAAATGAGAAGAAGGACAAAGACCTGCCTGCCTTGAATCTCTTGAGTGATAAGAAGGTCATCTTTGTGCTCAATGTTTCCGAATCCCAAATGTCCGACGGCTGGCAACCCGGACCCGATTTATTAAAAGCAATGGCTGGCAGGGACTATGTCGTTCTTTCTACTCCGTTGGAACTGATTTTGTCCGAAGCCACTGAAGATGAGAAAAAAGAATACTTGGCTGAATTTAATATGAATCCCGTTAGAGGTCAGACGCCCTTCGGAGATGGATCGTCTGCCGACCACGCCTTTCAGGCGGGTCGGACCTCTAACGGGACCGGATTGGACCGGCTTATCCAACAAAGCTACAAAACTCTTGGATTAGTGACTTTTCTGACAACGGGCGAAGATGAAACCCGCGCCTGGACCGCTCATAAAGGCGAAGTGATTCCCAAGGCCTCCCGCGCCATCCACACCGATTTTGAAAAATTATTTATCCGCGCCGAGGTAATAAATTGGAAGACACTTCTTGAAGCCGATGGCTGGTCAGCTGCGAAAACCAAAGGCCTCGTCCGCACCGTCGGCAGAGATTATATTATTCAAGAAGGCGACGTGGTGGAAATAAAGATATAATTATTGTAAGATATTGACATATTCCTTAACGGTTAAATCGAGGTCTCAATGACCGAACATGATCTGATTCACAAGATAGAGGAAGCGATACACAACATCTTCCTTGAAAACAAAAATCAGCCGCTCGATGTTCAAGAAATTATCCTGAAAGTTGAAAAGGGGTTGAGAAATGGGGAAATAGATGCGGAGTTAACCAAACAAATAATCGAGAATATGCAGGATGGATTTGCTCTTTTGACGGCACCGAGCGGCAAGCTTTACTTAAATAGTTAAAACCCGGAATCGGGTTTTTTTGTTGACACATAAAACCAATATGTTAGCATAGGGCATCGTTAATAAATGGTTTTAGAACTTGAGAAAATACCCATTAGCGGAGCAACTATTCCCTATTTCTCAGACTAAAAGCAGTATGCATCAACAATTAATTAGAACGCAGCTGGCTTGGCCAAATTCAAGGCAAATCCGAGCATTGCGACGAGCCATATAAATATATGGTGAAGGAGCAAGCGGAGGATTTAACGAAGAAGTTGGCTAAGAGCGTACTGCCGTAGCCGCCAAAGGCGGCTGGCAGAGCGACCAGCAAGTTATAAAGTGCAACAGACAAATTACGAACTGGCTTTCCATTTAAATCCAAACCTGGAAGCGACCAAAGTTCAGGAGATAAGGCAAAGCATAGAGAGTATTATAGCCACCAACAAGGGCGTTATTTCTTACTCCAAGGAGCCGGAAAAGATACGCTTATCTTACGAAATAAAACATCACGGAAATAGTTTTTTCGGCTATATTCAGTTTAATTTATCGGAATCCCAGGCCTTGGACGAGCTGAACGAACAGCTTAAATTGAATCCCGAAGTATTGAGGTATCTGATAATCAAGTTGCCGTCCGATTTACAAAAGAAACAGTCCATGTTAAAACAGATTAAGATGAAAGAAAGGCAGGAAAAGAGAGCCCAAGCCAAAGCCGCCGCCCCGGTAGAACCCAAAAAGGACTCAAAAGAGTTGGACAAGAAACTTGAGGAAATAATTGAGGGATTGTAATAATTAATCAGTAATAACGCCGCGCGTTTGGACAGATTCGAGGCAAAAGATGAGTATCGGACGAGCCATAGTGAACTATGGTGAGGACGAAACGGAATCTTTTAACGAAGAAGCTGGACAAACCCGAAGGGCCCGTACCGCTTTACGAAAGTAAGCGGAGGGCGAGCAAGTTATAAAATGAATCTAAATAAAGTTTATTTAATAGGTCGATTAACCCAGGACCCGGAAACGAGGTCTACTACAAGCGGACAAAGCGTTACGACTTTGAGAATGGCTACAAACAGGGTCTGGAAAGATCCTTCCGGAGGTCGGAAAGACGCCACCGAATATCACACCGTGATTGCCTGGAGCCGGTTGGGAGAGATCGCCAGCCAATATTTGAGAAAGGGCGGTTTAGTCATGATTGAAGGCCGTCTTCAGACGAGAAACTGGACTGGAAAAGATAATGTCAAAAGATATGTTACCGAGATAATCGCCGAAAGTTTACAGATGGGGCCGAAACCGACGGGTAGCCAGGGAAATTATTCTGCCGAAGTGACTGATATTAAGAATCCTTCGACAAGCTCAGGACGAGGTTCTTCTCCGTCACCCGTCAAAGATGCCGATATCCCGATAATTGATGAGAATGAGCCAATGCATTCGGGAGTCGAAGAAGACGAGATAAGGATTAAAGAAAAAGACTTACCGTTTTAAATATGGAATGTAAATTTTGTCAGGACAATATAAATAGAGTGGATTACAAAAACACTCGATTCTTAAGGAGGTATGTCACTTCCCAGTTTAAGATTGCCACAAGCCGAAGAAACCAACTTTGCAACAAACATCAAAGAAGGGTTGCCGAAGCGGTCAAACTCGCCCGCTTCATGGCCATTATGCCATATACTCGAAACCAGACGGTTAAATAAAACCAAAAACCGCTTTTCAGCGGTTTTTGGTTTTATAAAAAAGCTCACGCAACTTCTATGCATGCTACGTAGTGCCCATTTTTGAAATACTACTGATTTCAAAAATGGGCACTACCTCCGCCGGTTGCTTAAGCGATTGGTGATAGTTGGCAATAAAAGTTCAAACTTCTCTTGGGATAAAAGGCGGGGCTTGTTTTTTATTTAAAAAATATCCCCTCGCCGAAGCGAGGGGTGATATACGGCCGCGAGGCTGGAGCAGGAGGATGGCCCGGGAACACACCCATGCGGCAGGATTGTCGCACGGTAGCTTTCCCGTCCATAGCCGCGACCGCGGCACCCCAGCCTCGCGAAATTAATTCACAAAGTTTTTGCGAGCTAATTTAGAGAGGCCGAGTTAACAACTCGGCCTACCCGAGATGACCTACTGCGAAACCCTCTCTTCCTTGGCCTCTTTCGAGGTCAGGACCTGGCCGTTGACGATTTCGAACTTCTTCGACCCGACGACAACGGTCTGCTTCACTGGAACTAGTTTTCGTGGCATGTGTCCCCCTGGTGACCACTGCTTAAGGAGAGCGGCCGTATCCTTTCCGCCGAATTTCTTGGCCCAGCGGAGACGGCCAAATTTATGAAAAGAGCTCGCAAGACTGATGAAGGCGTACCGGGGATACGCCGTCAAGGGAACCACTTGGGCAGAAGCCAAAAACCGGTCCCACCCACTTCCACGTCCACCAGCCTCGCGAAATTAAATCATATAGCATACGATTTAATTTCGCAAGACCTTAACCCTATTACTATATTATACTCCTTCTAAACAATGCTGTCAAGGGCTTGTAAATTATGGGGTTTAATGTATAATATTTCAAATCTAAGCTCATTGAAAAAGGATGGGTATGAAGCTAATCGCACCGGCCCTTCTGTGCTTTTTATCCTTGTTTATTGGCCTCCCCCAACAAGCTAACGCACAGAACCGAGTTGGTCAATTTCTGAAAGATACCGCCAAAGACGTGGTTCTTGACTCCACTACTTACGGACCTTTTGGCGCTTCCTGGCTAAGCAAACAGCTGGATTGGAATAGCTCTCAAGTATTGTTCCGAAATGGATATGTAGAAGACAATCCTGATTTTACTATCAACGGGTTATCCCACGACAAGCCAGTGGGCTACTGGTCCGGCAATGCAAGAATCGTCCGCGTCAGTTTGCCTGTCCTACAACTGTCGCTCGTCAATAACATGTTAACCAGCGCCATAGAACGGATGTTGATATATCACTACCCTGAACACAGAAAATTCATTAAAGCCCTCGGCTGGGTGGAAAAAATAGCCGTCAGTGGCTATATCAGCTACAAATATTCTCACGGCAATTTCCGCCAATGGCAAATCAACAAAGACAAGGCCCGGCAATTGGGCTACAAGTGAAAGTAGCAAGAGGCCCGCTAAAGCGGGCCTCTTTAAATTCAAATAAAAAAATATCTCGCGGAATTAAGTCATAATTTCTTACGACCAAATTTCGAGAGACGTTAGAAAAACTAAGGGAGGTGGCGGCCGCACCAACCACCCCCTGTCAGTAAACCCGGCCACGCCCTTGTGCGGTGAGCTTTCGGCCAGGATGTTTAGTATTATACTCCCCCAAAACCAAAATGTCAAGGGCTCCCAGCCCACCTCTAATTTTGGCCTCGGTCCTCGTCTTCAAAAATATACTTAGCTCATTTGGGATTTATTACCAAAATAACAGGTAACCCACGCTTGCCTCCAAAGCTTCGCTTTGGCGTTCGACCTCGTTATTTTGGATAAATCCTTAATTCGCTTTCATATATTTTCTCATCCTCGGAAAAGGCAAAATCAGAGACGGGCTGGTCGCTTGTAGTCTAAATTATAGCGCAGCCCCATTGCCTCTCGACAATCTTTCGAATCCGGATTGCATGGTTTGTCAACGACCCTGAAGCTTTTGAAGGGTTCTTGACAAAATCCGGACCGAGAATAAAGTGAGCATTCCTCGCGGGGGAATGCGAACGGTTGGAGGGAGGCGATGGGGCGGAGCTATTATGCCTCCGATACCGCCGCGGCTTTTATTTTTGTAACAATTTCTTTTTCCAGTTTAGGATTTTCTTTGAGGAATTGACGGGAGCCCTCTACGCCCTGTCCGAGTTTCTGTTCGCCATAGTTATACCAGCTTCCGGCTTTGGCAAGAATGCCATATTTAACGCCGGTGTTCACCACATCGGAATACCGGGAAATGCCTTCGTTATACAAAATATCAAATTCACAAGTTCTGAACGGAGGCGCGACTTTGTTCTTAACAATTTTCACCTTTACCCTGTTCCCTACTATTTTCTCGGCCGCCTGTATCTGGGCGGCTTTTCGTATTTCAATTCTGACGGAAGAATAGAACTTCAAAGCCAATCCGCCCGGAGTCGTTTCGGGATTTCCGAACATAATTCCAATCTTCATTCTTAATTGGTTAATAAAAATTATTGAGGTATTGGATTTGGCAACAATGGCGGTAAGTTTTCTTAAGGCATGGGACATCAACCGCGCTTGAAGACCCATGTGCTGTTGGTCCATTTCCCCTTCTATTTCTGCCCTCGGCGTTAATGCCGCCACCGAATCAACAACAATCACATCAATGCCTCCCGATTTAACCAATGATTCAACTATGTCCAAGGCCTGCTCGCCAGTATCCGGTTGGGATATCAAAAGATCTCCCAAATTAACTCCAATCTTTTTGGCATATTCGGGATCCAAGGCATGTTCGGCGTCAATGTAAGCGGCCACTCCGCCTTTTTTTTGGGCCTCGGCAACTATATGCAAGCAAAGAGTTGTCTTACCTGAACTCTCCGGACCATATATTTCTATAACCCTGCCTCTTGGTATTCCGCCGACGCCCAGCGCCAAATCCAAAGAAATAGAACCAGTAGGAATGACGTCAATGTCCACCCTCTTCACATCACCCAGACGCATGATAGACCCTTCGCCATATTTTTCCTGAATCTCTTTGACGGTCATATCCACATGCTTATTGTCGGTAGTTTCTTGTTTTTTTGCCATATTAAGTTCCGCCCCTCAAGCGGTAAGTTAAATTTATTTCCATATCTTAACAAAATATATTATTTAAGCAACCCCGCTCCACCTGAATAGATGACACAGCCTCCATGCATGCTGCGTAGAACCATTTTTTAAAATTAGCAAATTTTCAAAAAGTGCACCCCGCAGTCACGCATAGAGGTTGTGTGAGCTATCTTAATAAATTACACTCCTTCTGTTTCGTCGGCTTCAGCTTCAGGGGTATCGGCGTTGATTCCGGTTTCACCGCCCATATATTTTACCGGTTCCTGGGCTACGGTTCCGTCGGGTCTGATATAGACCTCTCTGGCCTTTGCACCATCCCCCGGCCCGATAATGCCCTTCTCCTCGAGTATATCCAGCAGGCGGGCGGCCCGGGCATAGCCGACGCGCAGACGCCTTTGTAATAACGATGCCGAGGCCTTGCCGGCAAGAACAACCGTTTCTTTGGCTTCGCCGTACATATCATCGTCGGCATCATCATTTCCTCCGCCAGTAAAACCTCCTTTAGCATTAGTATTCTCATTAAAATTAAGCTTAAGGTCGTCCTCTGCATCTACTTCCATATTCTCGGCCTGCGCTTTAATAAATTTGGCAACGTCTTTAACTTCTTTCTCGGTTACCATGGCTCCCTGTAATCTTCGGGGTTTAGCTACATCACCGGCCAAGAACAACATGTCTCCCTTACCTAATAATTTCTCGGCTCCGGCCATGTCAAGAATCGTTCGGGAATCAATCTGGCTGGCAACCTGTAGGGCAATGCGGGAGGTAATGTTGGCCTTGATAAGACCGGTGATAACCTCCACGGAGGGCCTCTGGGTGGATAAAATGAGGTGTATTCCCACAGCCCGTGACATTTGGGCTAAACGAACTATGGCCGCCTCCACATCGCGCCCATATGTAGCCATCAGGTCGGCTAATTCGTCAATAACAATCACGATTGCGGGCATAATTGGCTGGTCTTTATCAGCCATTTTAGTGTTGTATGAAAATATGTCCTTTGAGGCGGTTTTTGAAAGAGAGTCATAGCGCCTGTCCATCTCGCTCAACGCCCATTTCAAGGCCCCGAGCACTTTTTTGTTATCTATAATTACGGGGGTTATCAAATGCGGAATATCGTTGAACAAAGTAAGCTCCACGCGTTTGGGGTCGATAAGAATCAGTTTCAAAACTTCGGGAGAGTGCTTATAAAGCATGGAGAGAAGAATTGTGTTGATGCTGACGGATTTACCGGTGCCGGTCGCTCCCGCTATCATGAGGTGGGGCATTTTTTCAAGACCAGCAAAAACCGGATTTCCCGAAACATCCCGCCCCAAAGCAAGCGGTAAAAAGTATTTTGATTTTTTGAAGTCGTCATGGTCGAACATATTTCTCAAACCTATTATTGCAACTTTCTTGTTGGGAACTTCTATGCCGACCAGGGACTTGCCTGGGATTGGGGCTTCAATACGAATTGGATATGCAGCAAGAGCCAGAGATAAGTCGGAGTTCAACGAAGTAATGCGCGACAATTTCATGCCGACCGCCGGTCTCATTGTAAACTGGGTAACCGTAGGGCCGATGGACACTTCTCCCATTTCTACATCAATCCCGAAATTGCCTAAGGTTCTTTTGATTATTGACGCACTGGCATTGATGTCCCCAGTGATTGCCTCTTCCTGGTCTTCATGCAAAATGTCTGTCGGCGGAAGAACCCATTTGCCTTTCTTATAATTTTTAATAACAAATTCTTTTTCTTCAACTTTTACGGGCTTAGCAACCAGAGCCGGCTTAGCTTCCTGCTTCTTCTGGTCAACAACCTCGGAACCCTTTTTAATAACAACATTATCAACCAATTTTTCTTCCTCTTCTTCTTTAGACATCAGGCCATAAAGCGGGACGTTAAGAGTTACCAATAAAGCAACCACAACAAGGGCGATAAGAATTATCAACGAAGCGCCGAATCCTACGGAGGACAAAAGAGGCGCTCCGAGAATAACACCAAGATATCCGCCTTGGGCTACTCTGATATCAAAATTTCCATTACCGAATATATAAAATGTGGCAAGGATAGAGCCGACGAATAAAAGCGTTCCGAATACGGCGCTATGGTATATCTTTCTTGATATTGATTTAATAAATGAAAAGCCGAGAAGAGAAAACGCTACCGGAACAAGAAAAAATCCCCAGCCAAAGAGGGATCGCGCAAAAATATTAAAACCCTCGCCGGCCACACCGGCTTTGCCCACAAAACTCAAAATGCTCAAAACTGCCAATATAAAACTGCCTATGCCCCAGATGCTGTTCTTGGTTTCCTGGGAAATATCAAACCTTGACTCCCGTTCTTCCTTGGATTTTACCGATTTATCCTTCTTTTTATGCCTTCCCATACTCTATAATTATACACTGGTTAACCATCAAATCAATGGTTAACCAAAAACCGCCTTCTCGGAGTGTGCCGTGCTTTAGCCGGCAATACTCTCTGTTGGCGGTTTTTGGGGATTCATCATTTTTCTCCGCCCGTGAGAATCCAAGTTGGGGCATAGAATAATTTTAGCATTTTCCCTTCTCCTCCTTCAAAAATTTCGTTAGTTCTGCGGGGTTAGGATATCTTCCAAAACGCATATAAAATTTAGTGGCTTGGCACATTAAACAATCGCAGTCATCCAGATCATCTTCCGTCATCTCTTCAAACAATTCTTTGTTTTTAGGTTTTTTCTTCATAGGTTTAATTTTGACTAAATCTTAATCAGAGTCAAACCAAAAATCACTTTACTGTGGATAACTTTCGGGTTTTTTTCGGGTATTTGTATATAATTAGTGTATGCTCACAAAACGCCAAAAACAAGTTTACGAATTCTTGAATAATTTTTCTTTTAAAAAAGGTGTCTCCCCTACTCACGAAGAAATCGCTAAAAAATTTAATCTTGCCGTCTCTACTATCCATGAGCATATATCGGCCCTAGAAAAGAAAGGCTATATAAATAAGGGGCATGGCCAAGCAAGAGCAATTGAAACACAGAATCCCAATACTGAACTAGTTCGCATTCCACTTCTCGGATCCATAGCTGCAGGTAAACCATTTCAAGCTGTTCAAGAAAATGAATCTATTGCTGTTCCAAAATACAAAGTCACAGGAGGCAATGTCTACGCTCTTAAAGTTGTTGGGAACAGCATGATAGACGAGAAAATTAATGACGGAGATATTGTTTTGATAAGACATCAAAGCACTGCTGAAAACGGCCAAAAGATAGTCGCTTTGATCGATAACAATGAAGTCACCCTAAAAAGGTTTTTTAAAGAAAAGGGGGGCATTCGTCTTCAGCCAGCAAATAAAAAAATTGAACCCATAATTATCAGAAACGGCAGAGATATAAAAATTCAGGGCATTGTAATAGATATAATTAAAACTTTTAATTTTCTCCAACCTGGTTTTGATATCAACTATGACAATTTTTTTAAACCAAAATCACTTAAGGTTAAGAAAGAAGAATTTCTCAACAGTATTAAAGGTATCGGCAACTCTTCCTCTAATAAATATAAAAGGGTGGCGGTTTCGCCAATCAGATATGCTGGGGGGAAAAGCTTGGCAGTCGGTCACGTTATTGAGTTCTTGCCAGATAATGTAAAAAAGGTTGTTTCTCCTTTTTTTGGTGGTGGATCAATAGAAATAGCTATGAGTAAATATTTAGATCTAGAGGTTGTTGGTTATGATATTTTTGATATTCTTTGCAATTATTGGAAATTCCAAATAGGCAAACCCGAAATTCTTTATAAAGAACTTAAGAAACTTAAACCAGACAAAAGAACCTTTGAAAAGATAAGGCTAATTTTAAACGATGTTTGGAAGAAAAAAATGAAATTAGACCCTCTAACCCTAGCGGTTTATTATGTTTATAATTTTAATCTATCTTATGGTCCGGGTTTCATGGGATGGTCTTCAGATATTTACTTAAACGAAAATAAATATAAGAGGATGATCGAAAGAATAAAGGATTTTGCCCCTAAAAATCTTAAGGTAGAGTGCGCAGACTTTAGAAATATAATGAGAGAGCATCGAAATGATTTTCTTTATTGCGATCCTCCATACTATATTGGAAAAGGCTCAAAAATGTTTCGGGGAATTTATCCCATGAGGAATATACCAGTCCACCACAAAGGATTCCCCCATGAAGAACTGCGAGATTTGTTAAAAGACCATAAAGGAGGGTTTATCCTTTCATACAATAATTGCCCAACAATCAAAGAGTACTATAAAGAATTCCAGCATTTTTTCCCTAGTTGGCAATATACTATGGGACAAGGAGAGACCAGGATAGGAAAAAATCGAATAGAGAATGGGGATAACCACATAAAAGACTCCCACGAACTAATTATTTTTAATCCCCCAATAAATTAATTTGACTTAAAATCTTTTTTAGCATATTTACCACGATAACTTTCATAGCTTTTTCTAATCCATTCTGGCCAGCGATAACCCTTGCCTCTACCCCTACTTTGAAAATGCCATTCCGGATATTTCCCAGTTACATTTTTATAATCTTCGTTACATTCTTCTTCCATTTCTTTAAACGCAACAACACTTCCTATTCTACGGCCAAAAAGACCTTTGATTTCGGTTTTTACTTCTCTTGAAACTATCACATAAAATTCAACCCTTCTTCCTTTATCAAGCTCTTTCTTTATAAGGAGGTGGATTCCATAACTTCGAATACTCGGGCCACCTTGCATAGCCCCTTCATAAAAATTCATGGTGGATTTTATCCCGCCCTTTCCTTGTGAGCCACCAATTTTCTTTATCACTCCGTCAACAACAACTATATATACAAATCCGAATCTCTTTCTTAAAATATGCTGGTCTAACTTTTTTCCATTTTCATCTACAAGATTCTCAACATATTTAAATTTAATATGGTTTTGGGGATGTTTTTTATTTAAAATAACATCCGTTATTTTAAATGCTGTTTTTACTTTTTTAATATTCATAGAAATTTTATTTAAAAATTTGAACCACTCTTCCTAAGTGCCGTATGTCTACTCAAGCAACCGGCGGAGGGTGTGCCCTTTTTATAAAATTAGCAAGATTTTAGAAAAAGGGGCATCCCGCAGCATGCATGGAGGCCGTTCAGGCTCTGAAGAGCCTTCAGGTCGTTCTGACTCTGAAGAGTCATCAGACTCGATGAGCTCGATGAGTTGTGTGAACAGTTCGGATTATTCGTTCATTTCATTCCCAAACCCCGTCCCGGCGGGAATAAGTCGTCCAATAATGACATTCTCCTTCAAACCTCTTAGGTAATCTTCTTTGCCGAGAATTGCGCTGTCAATGAGGACTCTGGCTGTTTCCTGGAAGGAAGCGGCCGAGAGGAAGCTGTCGGTGGTCAATGAGACCTTGGTAATGCCGAGCAATAATTGTTCAAATGTCGCTTCTTGTTTTTTGTTTTCTTTGGCTTTGGCATTTTCTATCCAGGCGGTTCTTTTTTCAACGGTATCACCGGCTAACAAATCGGTGTCTCCGGAATCAAGAACTTTAACCCTTGAGAACATCTGCCTAACAATCAACTCAACATGCTTGTCGTTGATGCTATCTCCGGTCGGCGAATAAATGCCCTGAACTTCCCTGATTATATATCTGGCAACCAAATCAATGTTATCGGTGGTTTTGAATAATTCCTTCAAATCAACATGGCCTTCACTCAATTGCTGACCGACGGTAATCAAATCCCCCGCTCCTACGGAAACGGTAATGTTGGGTGATACCAAGTATTCTCTTTTCTCCCCCGCTTGCCCTGAACCTGCCGAAGGGGCAACTTCAACGGAAACAATCTTTTGCTTGCCCTTATCTTGAATCGCCAGAACTTTTCCGTCTACGTCGGAAACCAAGGCCTTGAATGTCGGCGGTCGAGCTTCAAAAATTTCTTCAACTCTTGGCAGACCCATGGTGATGTCGGCTCCGCCGGCAACGCCTCCGGTGTGGAAGGTTCTCATTGTCAGCTGGGTACCCGGTTCTCCGATTGCCTGGGCGGTAACGATACCTACCGCTTCGCCGATATCTACCAATTCGTTCTTGGAAAGGTCATATCCGTAGCAGAGTTGGCAAATACCCGAATAGGCCTTACATTTCATGGCCGAGCGGACTTTGATAGTCTTTAATCCCAAGGCCTCAATCTTCTTGGCGGAGTCCTTGTCTACTATCTTGTTTTTCTTAACGATAATTTCTCCATCAAGTCCAACGATATCTTCCAAAACAGCTCTTCCCTTGATTCTCCTGCCCAAAGTTTCTCCGCTGACTTTTCCGTCTTCGGCATGCATTGTAAATCCTTCTTTGTCTTTGCAGTCGGCTTCGGTAACGACAATATCCTGAGCGACGTCAACTAATCTTCGGGTCAGATATCCGGCAGTAGCGGTCTTCAAAGCAGTGTCTACCAGTCCTTTTCTGGCTCCGTGAGTGGATATGAAATATTCAAGAGAAGTTAAGCCCTCTTTAAGAGAATTTTTTACCGGCAATTCTATCAATTCTCCGGCCGGATTGGCGAAAATACCGATCATACCCATCATCTGGTCCAAAGTTCCCCAGGTTCCTCTGGATTTGGAGTCAACGAGCATAAAGGCGGCATCATTAGGATTAAGCTGTTTCTTAGCCAGTTTGGATATTTCGTCCTTTTTGGTATTCCATATTCTAATGGCATTAAAGCGCCTCTCGTAGTCGGTAAGCAAACCATCTTCATATAATTTTTTATTTTCTTCTATTTCTTTGTCGCCTTGGGCGATAATGCCGGGTTTCTCAACCGGAACCCTCAAATCACTCATGCCCCAGGAAAGACCGGACATCGTAGCATGGTGGAATCCGAGTTCTGTTATTTTGTCCAGGAAAATAACCGTAGCTTCTTTTCCGAACTCATCCCAGATATCAGAACCGATGATTTTCAAGTCCGGCTTGTTCAGGATTCTGTTTACATATCCATGCCCCTTGGGAAGGGCTTTGTTGAATATCATCCGACCCGCGGTTGTCTCTATCATTTTGGATGCAGTGCTATCGGTCTGATGATCAGGGTTGGGAACTTTTATCAAAGCTCTTAGATCAATAAATTCGTTTTCAAAAGATAAGAGTGCTTCATATCGGGACGAGAATATTTTGCCTTCGCCATTTGCGCCCTTGGACACGCTGGTCAAATAATAAATACCAAAAGACACGTCGTGACTCGGCGAAGCGACCGGTTCTCCGGTGGCCGGTTTCAAAATTCCGTGGCTGGCCAGCATTAATTCCTTAGCTTCTCTCTGGGCCTCAATGGTCAACGGCAAGTGAACAGCCATCTGGTCTCCGTCAAAGTCGGCATTGAAAGCATGGGTCGGCAAAGCCGGGATTTTAATGGCTTTACCTTCAATCAAAGTCGGTTCGAATGCCTGTACGGATAATCTGTGCAAAGTCGGAGCGCGGTTCAATAAGACCAGCTTGTCTTTCATCGCTTCTTCCAAAGCTGCCCAGACGTCGGCAGTTTCCTGTTCAATCAGCCGGCCGGCTGATTTAATATTGTGGGCGAGTTCTTTGCGGATAAGGATTCCAATAACGAACGGCTTGAATAATTCCAAAGCCATTTGCTTCGGCAAACCGCATTCCGCCAATCTCAGTTCCGGACCAATAACGATAACGCTTCTTCCTGAATAGTCTACTCTTTTACCCAGCAAGTTCTGTCGGAAACGGCCCTGTTTACCTTTGAGCATATCGGCTAAAGATTTCAAAGCTCTCTTCTGGCCGGTTGAAGCGGCAGTCGTAATCTGTCCCCTTCTCATGGAGTTATCAATAAGGGCATCAACGGCTTCCTGAAGCATTCTCTTTTCGTTTTTGGTGATAACTTCCGGAGCTTTCAATTCAAGCAGGTGCTTTAAACGGTTGTTTCTGTTTATTACTCTTCTGTATAAATCATTTAAGTCCGAGGTGGCGTAACGGCCTCCGTCCAAAGGAACCATCGGTCTTAATGCTGGCGGGATGACCGGGAGAATAGTTATAATCGCCCATTCCGGCCGGATGCCGGCCTTAATCATTCCTTTCAAATATTTGAGCCGTCTTGATATTTTTCTTATTTCTAAAGGATTTGATTCGTTCTTCGCTTCACCTTCCAGTTCGGCAAGCAATTCTTCCAAATCAATCTCTTCAAGCAATTTTCTGACCGCTTCCGCTCCGATGCCAGCCTCAAATGCTTCACCGTATTTGGTGGACAGATCTCTGAAGTCAAGCTCGGAAATTATCTGATACTTCAGTAAGTTTCTTAAGTTATTCTTCTCACGGTCTTTTAATTCTTTGAGAGTTTCTTCTTCCGTAGTGTTCTTGGCATTCTTTAATTTTGATTTAAATTCGGACTCAATCCTCTTCATGGCCTCGGCCTTGAGATCCTCGTTAACACTGGTAACAATATAACTGGCAAAATAGATAACTCTTTCCAGTTCCGGCAAAGAAACGCCCAAAACGGTAGCGACCTTGGAAGGCACGCCTCTCAAAAACCAGATATGGGCAACCGGAGCGGCAAGTTTAATATGACCCATTCTTTCTCTTCGGACGATTGAACGCGTAACTTCAACTCCGCATCTGTCACAGATAATTCCCTTATACCGGATTCTCTTATATTTACCGCAATAACATTCCCAGTCTTTAGTGGGTCCGAAAATCGATTCCGAAAACAAACCTTCTCTTTCCGGTTTCTGGGTTCGGTAGTTGATGGTCTCCGGTTTCGTTACCTCTCCATATGACCAGGACATCACATCGTCCGGGGAAGCAATCTTTAGTTTTATTGAAGCTAAATCCATAATAAGTTTATAAAGTTGAAAGTTTTTAAAGTTTTTAAAATTTAGAACTTTATGAACTTTATAACTTTACGCACTTTTTACTTGCTCAACGCTCGATTAGTTCGACGTTGAGCCCCAGACCTTTTATTTCCGAAAGTAATACCTTGAATGATTCTGGTAAATGGGGCGCTCTAATTTCTTCTCCGTTAACTATTGATTCGTATGTTTTCGCTCGACCTAAAACATCGTCGGATTTGATGGTCAGCATTTCTTGTAGCGTGTGGGCAGCGCCGTAACCTTCAAGAGCCCACACTTCCATTTCTCCGAATCTCTGGCCTCCGAATTGGGCTTTACCTCCCAATGGCTGCTGAGTAATCAGTGAGTAAGGCCCGATAGAACGCATGTGGAGCTTGTCTTCAACCATGTGGATCAATTTTAAGAAGTAAGTCAAACCGACATGGCATTTTGCGCCATAAGCTTTTCCGGTCTTGCCATCATATAATTGCATCTTACCGTCGGTCGGATATCCGGCTTTCCTTAACTCTTCCATAATAACTTCTTCGGACGGTCCGGCCATGGCTGGAGTAGCGGCTTTATAACCAAGCTTCTTAGCGGCAATACCAAGGTGGGATTCCAAAACCTGTCCGATATTCATACGGGAAATAATACCTAATGGGCTCAATATAATGTCCACCGGAGTTCCATCTTCCAGGAACGGCATGTCTTCCTGAGGCAAAATAGCTGAAACAACACCTTTGTTGCCGTGTCTTCCGGCCAGCTTGTCGCCAACCTGAACTTTTCTTAACTGAGCGACTGAAACCTGGATTTTCTTGATTACTCCGACATCCAATTTGTCTCCTTCTTCTCTTGAAAAAACCTTAACATCCACGATGCGTCCCTGTTTGCCGTAATCCAACCGCAATGAAGAATCTTTAACGTCCCTGGATTTGTCTCCGAAGATAGCTCTCAATAATCTTTCTTCTGCGGTAAGATCGCTTTCGCCTTTCGGGGAAATCTTACCGACGAGAATGTCCTGAGACCTGACTTCGGCTCCGACCCTTACGATTCCGTCCGGATCAAGATCGTTCAGACGCTCCATGGCAACATTGGGAATATCATATGTAGTTAATTCAGGACCAAGTTTGGTCTCTCTGACATCGGTTGAATAATCTTCTATATGAATGGACGAAAAAACATCTTCTTTAACAAGCCGGTCGGAAAGAATAATAGCGTCCTGGAAGTTGTATCCTTCGTAAGACATGTGGGCTACGACAAGGTTCTTTCCCAACGCTATTTCTCCGTCTTGAGTAGAAGGTCCGTCCGCCAAGGCCTGACCTTTTTTTACTTTTTCTCCCTTCTTAACCAAAACCTTCTGGTTCAAGCAGGTAAAGGCATTGGAACGGGCAAATTTCAAAAGTTTATATTCGTATTCTTTTCCTTTTTCGGTTTCCAGAACAATATGAGCAGCGTCCACTTCGGTAATCGTTCCGGATTCAATGGCAATCACAACCATTCCCGAGTCTCTGGCAACTTTGCCCTCAAGACCGGTTCCGACATAAGGCGACTCGGGCTGGATAAGAGGCACGGCCTGCCTTTGCATATTAGAACCCATCAGCGCGCGGTTAGCGGAATCGTGTTCCAAGAATGGTATCAAAGAAGTAGAGACGGAAAACATCTGCCTCGGAGAAACATCCATAAACTGAACATTCTGCGATTCAGCTGTTCCCGGCTCGCCGTGAATACGGCCGACTATCTCGTCACCGGTTAAATGATTATTTTTGTCTACCTCAGCTCCGGCGGAAGCGATGATATATCTTTCTTCCTCAACCGCATCCATATATACAAAATCGTCGGTAACTTTTCCTTTGGTAACTTTTCTGTATGGAGTAAGAATGAAACCTAAGTCGGAAATTTTTGAATACAAAGCCAAGTGTCCGACCAAACCGATATTCGGACCTTCAGGCGTGGCAATCGGACAAATTCTTCCGTAATGGGAAGGATGGACGTCTCTGACCTCAAAACTTGCTCTTTCTCTGGTCAAACCACCAGGACCAAGAGCCGATAATCTCCTCTTGTGCTCCAGCTCGGATAAAGGATTATGTTGGTCCATGAACTGCGACAACTGACCAGAAGCGAAGAATTCCTTCAACGCGGCGACAAAAGGTCTCGCGTTTATAAGCTGGGAGGGAAGAACAGTTGCAATATCCGAAGTAGACATTCTGTCTTTGGTTATTCTTTCCATTCTGGCAAAAGCAATTCTCAATCTGTCTTGCAAAAGCTCACCGAGTGTCTTAACTCTTCTGTTGCCTAAATGGTCTATGTTGTCTGGAATCGATGACGGGTCGTTGTTGAGCTTGATTATCTCTCTTAATATTAAAACGATATCTTCTTTGCGCAGAATTCTGTTTTCGGTCTTATCCAAAGTAAGATCTTCTTCAAATCTCTTATTCATCCTGAACCTACCGACCTTGGAAAGGTCGTACCGGGAAGGATTAAAGAATAAATTGTGGACCATCTGCCGGGCATTATCCGGAGTGGAGGGGTCTCCCGGCCGGATTCTCTTGTAAAGCTCTATCAATCCTTCCTCTTCGCTTGAAGAAGGGTCGGCTAAAATTGTGGCTAAAATATATTTAACATCAGGGTCGGTATCTACGTCCTGAAAAAGTTTCTTGATTTCTTCGTCTTTGATTATGCCAAAAGCCCTCAACAAAGCGGTTGCAGGTACTTTTCTTTTTCTGTCTATTCGGCAGGAGATAACTCCGTTGTATTCGGTTTCAAATTCAAGCCAGGCGCCACGGGAAGGAATGAGTTTGGCTCCGAAAAATCTCTTGGTCCTGGACGAGCGGGACATTGAGAAGAAAACACCCGGGCTTCTGATGAGCTGGGAAATAACAACTCTTTCTACTCCGTTAATAATAAAAGTTCCCCTTGGGGTCATCAAAGGGAAGTCGGAAAGGAATAATTCCTGTTCTTTGTATTGATCGGTTCGCTTGTTTCTTAAACTCACTTTGACTTTGAGAGGAGCTTCGTAAGTAATGTTCTTTTCAATTGCTGTTCTTTCTTTATACTTGGGCTCGTCCAACTTGTAGTCCAAAAACTTTAGTTCGAGTTCTTTTCCGGTCCAGTCCTCAGTGGGAGAAACTTCTTTCAGCAATTCTCTCAAACCAATATCCAAAAACCACTTGTAAGAGTCTAATTGAACCTGCACCAAATTCGGAGCTTCAAATTGGTCGATGCCAAATTTTGAAAAGATTTTTCGGGCCATGGTTCGGGCTAAATTTATTAAAATCCGTTATAAGGCAAAGAAAACAAACACGCTCTCTCCTGTCGTGCTTGACGGATTCTTTGTTGCTAATTTATTCGATTGATTCTGGACAATTGGGGGGCAAGAAATTGTTAGATTCTTAAATAATCACACCATGATATGGTCATTTAAGAGTCTATAATTTGGCGTATTTGCTGGACTTTATGGCCTCGATGAAGGTTTGGGCTATTTTATAGGCAGAGCTTGACTTTTCAACGTTTCCAGAGACCTTAATGGTTTTCAAAGATAATGGATTTATTCTATTCCTTTTCAGAATTTTGTCAACAGCTGTTATCAACACTGAGTCCAAGTTGGCCTCAAACTCAAAAGTCAAGGTGTCCGTCAACACCCTACCGCACTTGAGCTGTAATTCAATTTTTCCCCTATCTTTAAAGTTTATTATTAGATCCATGTCTGTAAATTTCTAATTATTCTAATTTCTAATTACCCTAAACAAATCTCAAATCTCAATTTTAGAAATTAGATCAATTAGGTAATTAGGTCAATTTTTAATCTCCCTCTTTTCCGTAAAATTTATGATTAGGTTCATTATTTTTTATAGTTCACACAACCTCCATGCATACTGCGGGAGACACCTTTTTAAAAATTTACTAATTTTGTAAAAAGTGTCTCCCTCCGCCGGTTGCTTAAATGTTAAATTATGATTGGCAATAAAAGTTCAAAGTTATACTCAACCAGTTTAACCTATTGTGGAAGATTTAGCTCCTTTTCTATCCCAATATTATTCAAGAAATTTTTATCATGAGAAATAACTATCAATGCACCTTCAAAGTTTAACAAAGCACTTTCTATCTGTTCAATACTATTGAGGTCTAGATTATTTGTAGGCTCATCTAAGACAAGTAATTTTGGTGGTACATCTCCTGCCAAAATATAAGCAAGCGCAGCCCTCATTCTCTCACCCCCGCTCAAGACTTCAACTTTCTTAAATACATCACTGGCTGAAAACAAGAATTGTGCCAACCATTTTCTAGACAGATTTTCGTCCAAGTTGGATATTAACTTAAAGTTTTCTAATACGCTTTTTGTCTTATTAAGAACTGCTACATTCTGATCTAAGTAGGCAAAGTAATCAATCCCCAGAGTTACCTCCCCAGATAATGGTTTTAATTCTCCTAACATTAATTTAACAAGGGTGGTTTTTCCAGAACCATTTGGACCATTAATGACCAATCGTTCAGGACCATAAATGGTTAAATTAAACTTGTTAAAAATAAGTGGTCCATTGTAGGCAAAGTCTACATCCTGAAGTTTTATTATAAGTTTTCCGCTTGGAATTTTAGTCCGGCTCAAGTTAACTTCAATTCTATTATCCAGTGAGATCCTTTCTTGTGCTTTTTTTAATTTTTCAGAAGCGTTGCCCATCCTTTTTTCGTGAATCTTTTTTAGTTTTCCGGTGGTTTGTTGAGCATGCTTGCGCATCTCATTCAATACAATCTTAGGTAGGCCAAGCTTATGAGCAATCTTTTTGCCATGGATAGACCGCTTTTGTTGTAGTTCTTTTGTGGCTTGAGCTTGTCGTTTTACTTTTTTAACCTCTCGCTCGGCACCAGAAAGCTGACGCCGCAAAGCTTCTTCTTCCAGTTCTTTTTGTTTTATATACATGTTATAGTTGCCACCATATATTTTAAGACCCTTTTCGGAAAGATCTAAAATTCTATTCATAAGATTGAGGAGTGTTCTATCGTGACTTACAACCAAAAGACCACCTTTCCAGTGCTGGATAAGATTATATACAGCCTGGCGAGCTTGTTGATCTAAATTATTGGTTGGTTCATCGAGAATCATAAAGCTGGCTTCCTGAATTAGTAAGCTAGCCAATACAACTCGCGTTCTTTCTCCTCCACTTAAACTGCTCATAGCTCTATTTAGTTGAATATCTTTGAGACCTGCACGAACAAGTGCTGCAAGAGTTTTATGTTCTTTTTCAGTACCTAGTGTTTGAGCAACTGATAATTTTAAATCAATTTGATAATCTTGGGGAAGATAAGCTATTCGAGCATGTTTTTCTAGAACTCCCGATAACGGTTTAAGCTCTCCGTTGATAATCTTGATAAGTGTTGTTTTGCCAACTCCATTCTTTCCAACAAGACCAGTCTTTTCTTTATCAAAAGTAGTTGTTAAATTTTTGAACAAGAAAACTCCCGGTTTAATTTCGAAAGATATGTTTCGTAGATTTATTAAGTTGTTTTTTGATTTAACTACGTACACAAGCTAAATTTAACCACCAAAACCTCACAATCACAAGCGAAATCCTTGATAATTTTAAATTAGTTTGAACCTTTATTGCCAACCGCTACCAGCTACAAAGCAACCGGCGGAGAGCGTGTGCTTTTTTAAAATTAGTAATATTTTAAAAAAGTGCACCTCGCAGTCATGCATAGAGGTTGTGTGAACGGTTCAGCTGGAGCGACCTACCCGTACCTTTTAATACTCTGCAGAATCCCCAATCCGCTCATGATGGAGATGAGATAACTGCCGCCATAACTTAAGAATGGGAACGGGATTCCCGTCACCGGCATCAGTCCAATATTAACCGAAGTGCCAATGAGAGCATGGGTGAAAATAAATACCGCCATTCCGATGGAGAATATTTTACTAAAATTGGAAACAGTCGCTCTGCCTATAGCTAATATCCTGTACGCGATAAATAAAATTCCAGCCATTACCAAACCTATTCCGACAAAACCAAACTGCTCGGCCGTAGCGGCAAAAACAAAGTCGTTATGTGATTCGGGCAAGAACCCCAAAGTCGTTTGAGAACCCTTACCCAAACCATTCCCAAACCAGTAGCCAGAACCGATGGCAATTTTAGATTGGATAATATTATATCCGCTTCCCCTCGGATCATCGCCCGGATTCACAAAAGTGAAAAGCCGGTCTTTCTGATACGGTTTTAAAACAAACATCCAGGAACCGTAGGAAACAATTACGGCCAAAACAGCTAAGAAAAAAAAGTGTTTTTTATTGATGCCAACAGCCATAAGGATACCGAGCCATATCAAAGAAAATATTATTGCCGAGCCTAGATCAGGCTGGGCGAGAATTATCAAAACCGGAATACCAAAATAAATTCCCGAAACTAAAATGTGTTTGAACTGGTTGACATGGACATGCCTTTGGGAAAAATATTTGGCCATCAGAACAATGAGCATCAGTTTCGCCAGTTCCGCCGGCTCAAAAGTAAATTGGCCGAGAACTATCCAAGCATTTACTCCTCTGACCGAACGAGAGTAAAATGTCAGAAGCAAAAGAAATATGGAAATAAAATAAAAAAGAAGGACCGGAAAGGAATAATTTTTCAGATAACGGTAGTTGAAAAAGGACAACAATATCATTATTCCCAACCCTATGGCCACAAAAATTATCTGTTTCGTAAAAAGCGACCCAAATCCTTCGATACCGTACATATTCAAAATACTGAATAAAGAAATAGCCGCTATTGCGGCAAATAAAGGAAGGTCGATCTCCTTAAAATAATTCCTAATAGAACTTTTGAAATTTTTCCTGGGAGCCATAGCTTTTTATGAAATTTGAGTTTTCGAACAGATTGGTAGATGCTTCTACCTCCTGCCTTGTAGCGTTTTCCGATAGAGTGAATGGCCAGACAACATTGAACCCTCTTTCCGACTTAGAAACGAATGTTCGGATGTCTGTCTTGCTTGCACCTATAATACTACCCGCATCGTCAAATAATATAACCGCTACATCAATTTTGTCAAAATCAAAATTGGAATCATTGTACAGGATCGCATCCAATTGCGTACCTTTCTGAACGGGGTGATAGTTCTTACTTTTTAACACGAAATTAACAGTGTTGTTAGGCATGTCTAATTTCTCCCACTGGGCATTTTTAATAACAAACTGAATACCCTCAACTCCGTCAGGAATTTTCAGAGCGGTAAGAACTATCCATTTTGTCTGGCCGGGTAGAATATAAAAAGAGCCCGAACTTGAACCCAAACCATATTCAATCCGCGAAGCGCCATAAGAAACATTGGGGTTGGAAATCTGCGCCACAAAGTCATAGTCACCGGGCCCGATCTGGAAAAACTGGCTTGAAATTATATTTATCGACATTATTGCCAGCTCACACGCCTTGCCGCAAGCCAATGCTCCACAATCAATCCCTTCTTCTTTGCCGTTCTGAACTCCATCGGTGCAAGTAGCTTTGGTCTGCAATCCAGAATAGATTCCGTACCCCGTTCCGCCTAAAATTAAAATGAACACCAGTCCTATTATGAGCTGTTTTGAAACGCGTCCGTCCATGTGGTTCATTTTAACACAAAATAAAAAAGGCATCTCTCCATAGAAACGCCGGCCTGACGCTTTTTAAAATCCTCGCGTCCTGCCTGCCGGCAGGCAGGTTTGTAAATTCTATATCCTTAGTATCATTTTAACTTTGATACGGGCAAGTGGATAACCCCGCCGTTGAAAACAGACTGCCCTAAAAGGGCGTTTAAATTAAGTATCTGTTTTCAACGGCGGGGATAACTAATTTTTAGCCAAATTTAAAACCATTAGTCTGGCGACGACCTACTTTCGCCGGGAAACCCGACTATCATGGGCCCTGCTGGATTTCATCCCGCACCAAGCTTATCCGCTGACCGCCATTCAGAAAGGGGGCGGGCTTGGTGCGGGACATGCTTCTGATGTTCGGATGAGGGCCGAGTGAACTGCTTCACTCGGCCAGGCATTTTAGGCGGAGCTCCTGCGGAGCCGTTAAAAAACGCCCTGATTTTCTGGATTAAAAATAAAAACAATGGTCTGGCAGCTACCTACTTTCGCCGGCGTAAACCGACTATCATGGGCCTCGCGAGATTTCACTTCTGAGTTCGGAATGGGATCAGGTGGGACACTCGTAGCATAGCTACCAAGCCATTGTTTTTATTTTTCCAGAAAAAGGTGGGACACCAGCGGCATTATCGCCAAGCTAATGGTTTTAATTTACTTATTTTCACAAAAGAAACTTAATTTTACAAGGAAGTCATTACCCATTAAAAATGATTTT
>Ga0209541_10002819_pt1 | contig 32553 bp, 37 predicted proteins | sample RifCSPlowO2_01_FD_184027 | JGI IMG/M metagenome (GOLD analysis project Ga0209541, IMG submission 184027) | Groundwater microbial communities from Rifle, Colorado - Rifle CSP2_plank lowO2_0.1 (SPAdes) (version 2) | ecosystem: Environmental > Aquatic > Deep subsurface > Groundwater | place...
ATGTTGCTTTCTTGGCTTAATAGGTTTTAATAGTTTCATATACCCCTATTATACCAAGAAATGAGCGTAAAATCAGTCGAATTATTCAACAAAGCCATTTCATACTATTACTTCGCACTCAGGCAAATGTAATTTTAACGCCGCAAGCCCTTCGGGTCCGATGCCCGACATGGTAAGGTAAAGTAGTTTCAAATTTTTTAATGCTTTTGATTTAGCTAATAATTTGGCTCCTTCCGGGCCGATAAAATTATCCGATAGATCTAATTCTTCCAAATTTGGAAGATTAAATGATTTCAAAAATTCAGCAATCCCCTCGACCCGAATACTATTATTTTTAAGAACCAAGCGGTTAACGCTTCTGAAATTTGCCGAATTGGCTATAGCCCCCATTTCTTTGGGTCCTAATATAGTGCAAACTCTCCTCATATCTAATTCGGTTAAATTGCCAAAACAAGTACTATTAGCTAACTCTAATACTCCCGTACCACCCATCACCAATGCCTCCCCAATATTTAATTTTTCAAGTTTGTGAAGTTTTTCTGATTGAGCAATAAGATGCGCCACCTCGGGGCGAATAGGATTAGAACTCATATTAAGTTCTGTCAATCTTTCAATCATCAACCCCTCCAGTAAAACACGAACTCCATCTAAACCAATTTCGTTACCACTAATATCCATGATCGTTAGTTCTTTCAAAGTTCTTGAATTAGACAACGCTTCTATCCCCTCGATTCCAATCTCATTTGACCCAACATTCAGCGAGGTCAGATTTCTTAATATTTTTGATGATGCAAGGGCTCTTGCCCCCAAGTTACCAATTCTATTACCCCAAATACTAAGATTTTTTAAATTTTTGAATGCCGCAGCTCGCGCCAACACTTCTGCTCCGCCCGATCCCAGATTATTGCCTCCAAGTTCAAGACCAGTCAATTTTTTTAAATATTTAGAACTGGCAATTTCCCGGATGCCGGCTTCAGTAAGAATACCTTGATGCAGGCCCAATGATGTTAAGTTTTTCAGATGCCGGCACCTGGCGACCACCCCGGCCCCACCATCATGCGCGTTGACCATGGAAAGACGGCGCAGTTGTTCCAGCTGGCGCTGGCGCGTCTCAGCTAGCGCCTCTTGCAAAACATCTGCATCGGGGCAAATGCCAATCCTTAAGTCCGATACCGGAGCGATACTGAATACCTCTTGGCCATGCTCAACAAAATCGGGCACCCTCAGACCCACACTTTCTGGCATTCCTCCCTTAAATTGAATAGCGGTTACTCCGAAACGAGATAATCTTTCTTGCCAAAAATCGTTTGCCGCTTTAGTTAATTTCCGTTCTCGCCGCCTAAGGGCACTGATTCTCTGCCTATTTTTTTCCCGGTGATCTTGGTCGCTTTGCAAATCAGACAATTCAATTTGGATGCGCATGAATTCCCCAACATCTGCATAACCCTGCTCCTGCAGCCAATCAGCACACATTAACCGGGGAGCCATATCGTCGGGGTTTTTTGCAATAGCATCAATAAAAGCATCTCCCTCTTTTTCTGGGACATTTAATTCACTTGGCTCGTCCTCACTATTTAATATCTCGCTCATATTTTTTATTTTTTACTTGGTTTAATTTTATCACAACAAAAAAAATAAAAAAGCCCGCGTTGTAATAAAAAAGCTCGACCAGTAAGATCGAGCCCAATCCCCTAGGGAAACAGAGCGATTCTTCTTAATCCAAGCGGAAGAGTTCTGTAAGCCCAACTTTTGACCTTTCTTTTAGAAAAACCAAGATCCTTGGCAATCACCAAGAATGGGAAGCGCCGGGAAGTATCTAGCCATCCCATAAATGTTCCCCTGATCGCCAAATCAGATTCAAGACGGTTTTTTGCATTCCGTGCCCGTTTTCCCAGGCGTTTTTCTAGACGCTGTTCCTCGGTTTTCTTCACCAGATTACTCCAGAAAGGGTTAAAGTTACTTTTTTATAATATCATTTTGCTATACCTGCGTCAACACCTTGCAACCGTCGCGAGTAATGGCAACCGTATGCTCAAAATGAGCCGCCAGCGAACCATCCTTAGTGGCAAAACCGTAGCCATCGTCGGATTTTCGTAAATTATAATCCCCCATCACAACCATCGGTTCAATGCAAATAACTATGCCTTCTTTTAATTCTACTCCGGTGCCGCGCTTTCCAAAATTAGGAATAAACGGGTCTTCGTGCACGTCTTTGCCAATCCCGTGGCCGCATAAGGTCCGCACTACCCCAAACCCTTGATCTTCAATAAACCGCTGAATAGTATTTCCCACATCCCCTGTTTTCACCCCGGCCCGCGCTTTTTTAATTCCCAATCGTAATGCTTTTTCGGTTACTTTCAACAACCGCTTTGCTTCAAATGAAATTTCACCAACAGCAACCGTCATGGCCATGTCGGTGTTGTATCCTTTATACAAAACCCCCAAATCCAACCCCACAATGTCACCATTTTTAAGCGGCACATTCGACGGAAACCCGTGTACCACATTTTCGTTGACCGATGCGCAAAGTGAATAGGGAAAATTTTCGTAGCCCTTAAAGGCGGGGCGAGCGCCATATTTTAAAATCAGGGCCTCGGCGGCCCTGTCTAATTCTAAGGTAGTAATTCCGGGTTTTACCATGGCTGCAATTTCCTTGAGCACCGTTGCCAGAATTTTGCCACCCTCGGCCATCATCTTAATTTCATTTTCTGTTTTAATAATGATATTCATATAACGTGAATCTTGAATCTGGTATCTTGAAGCTAGAATTGAATTTTGAATAATGAATGTGCGCGAAATTCTAAATTCATCTATTAGACCTGCTGTGTAAAGATTTTCCTACCGAAACCTTTACGCAGCAGGTCTATTCTATTCAAGCTACAAGATTCAAGATTCAGAATTCTATTTTATCATCGATAAAATCTCCTCATGTACCTTCGCCACACTCCCCTCGCCGTTGATTTTACTGACATTAAAACCGTTGTCTTTAAAATAATTAAACAATGGAAGGGTTCTTTCTTTATATTGAACCAGCCGCGTTTTAATGGTCTCGGGATCGTCTAAATCCTTCCTGTTCATTAACGCTGAGCCGTCTAACGGGCAAATAGTTAATATTTTGGTCTCATCATTAAACAAAATAGAATGGCGCATTAATTCGCAAATTTTCCGATGCGTATTTCTAAATACCGTCACTTCCGCTGATATTTCAATCAGCACAATATGGATATTTTCCTTACCATACAATTGCGCCAACAAAGGCATTTCCCGCTCGGCTTCATACACTGTCCGCGGCGAGCCCGATAAAATAATATTATCGCCATCGTCATGCAATCGTTGCAGTTCTTTCATGGTAAGATATGTTACCCAGGGCGGACTGCAAAGCTCCCCCCGTTTCCAAATTTCTCTTTCGTTTAATACGTCAAATTTTTCACCCTCAATTTCTATAAATCTTTCGGGGGCATCGGCTGCCATATTTTCAGCCATTTTAAATTCGCGTTCCAGCATTTTACTGGTTTCAAACAAATACAGCCCCATCTTTTCAGACAGAAGCTCCGACTGCGTTCCTTTTCCCGCCCCCGGCGGACCGAATAAAATGATGGCTTGTTTCATTTGCTGTGCAAATGGCACGGAATCACGCGGAAATTAACGCGGAATCACGCGGACCAATTGCCACTAACTATTTTTAGTGTAACAAAATTATTGGCATAATAAAATATTGACAATATCTATCAAATATAATATGCTATTATTCAGTACATCCCACTTTCGTGGAGGGAACATCATGGCATTCAAGGTAGGCCCACACAAGAAAAAAATGTCTTCTATTCCTAAAAATAGAAAAAAACCGAGCGCCAAACAAGATCAGCCAAAGACAAAGGGGAAATCAAAGTTTCATAAAAAATAATTTCAAGAAACTTCAGAGCAGTGACTCCAACTGCTCTTTTTTTGCACAAAATCCGCCCAGAAGGCGGATTTTCATACCTCATGCTCAATACTAAATACTAAATACTTAATACTAGAACACTAGAACGCATCATATTCACGCATCTGCAATTGTGCATTGATCTGGCGCATGGTATCCAAAACAACACTCACCACGATTAGCAATGACGTGCCTCCAATTAAGAAAGTAAAACCTGTGACTCCGGTAGCTCCGGCCACAATATTTGGCAATATGGCAATGAGTCCCAATGAAATAGCGCCAATAAAGAGCACCCTGTTTAATATGTGGGCTAAAAATTTACTAGTTGATTCGCCCGGACGCACGCCAGGAATAAAACCGCCCATTTTCTGTAAATTTTCAGAAATGGCCTTGGGGTCAAAGGTAACTGCCGTGTAAAAATAGGTAAAAACCACGACTAATATAAAGTAAAGCACCCCGTGCACCCACTGGTTATTGAAAAATAAAACGACGTTTGCCGCAAATGTGCCCACCAAGCCCGGCACCCCGGCTAAAAATCCGGCAATCATTCCGGGAAACAGTAAAATAGAAAGGGCAAAAATAATAGGAATAACTCCTGCCGGATTTACGTTAAGCGGCAGGTACGTTGAAGTCCCGCCATACATCTTAGAACCACGCACCCGTTTAGCATACGAAACGGGAATATTTCTTCGCGCTTCGGTAATTAATACCACGCCGGCAATAATGACAATTGATAACACAAAGAATAATACATACGAAGGAATCTGCGAAGTCGACCAGGTGACAAATGTCTGGAAAATATTTACCGGAAGCCCCGCCACAATACCGGCAAAAATTAACAATGAAATGCCGTTTCCCATCCCCTGTTCGGTAATAATTTCTCCCAGCCACATTAAAAACATGGCCCCGGCTATAATAGTAACAATGGAACTTACCATAACCATTGGTGTAAGGCCCGTAATAACTCCTTGCCGTTGAAGCAACGTGAGCATTCCATATCCCTCAAATGCCGCTAGAGGAATGGTTAATAATCTACCCCACTGGTTAAACTTTTGCCTGCCTGCTTCACCTTCTTCTTTATATATCTTTTCCAGGGCAGGGAAAATCATGGTTAACAATTGCAGAATAATGGTAGCAGTGATGTAGGGTCCAAGACCAAGCAAAACAATAGAAAAATTACTTAATGCGCCACCGGAAAAGATATTTAAAAGACCGAAGACCTGGTTTTGAGCAAAAAAATTCCGTAAATTTTCAAGCCCGATTCCGGGAATCGGAATATTGGCGGCAATACGAAAAACCACGAACAAAAACAAGATAAAAACAACTTTGTTTCTAAGTTCCCTATTTTTAAATAAGAATGTTAGTTTTTCGTACCACATGCTTTTGCTTCGCAAAAGAAACTCTAAACTCTAAATCCTAAACCCTAAATAACTACGAAATCCTAAATTCTAAATTCTAAAATCTAAAATGAAGTTTGTTTAGAATTTAGAATTTAGTATTTAGAGTTTCGCGAACACTTAGAATTTAGAGTTTAGAATTTAGGGTTTCACATTACCGCCGGCTTTTTCAATGGCTTCTTTGGCGCTTTTTGAAATTTTGCAGTGCTCAACGATGATTTTTTTAGTAATAGTTCCATCGCCTAATATTTTAACAGCTGGCATTTTACCGGAAACCTCGCGAATAATTTTTTTCTTTACCAAAAACAGTGGATTCACTAATTCTCCGTCGCTGCAGTGCTTTTCCAATGCGCTAATGTTTACCACTACCGTATTATCTTCTAATACAAAACTTCGATAGCCCTTTAATTTTGGGTATCGCTTAATTAATTCACGGATGATAGGCGTCATTTTCCTGCCGGAACGCGCGGTTTGTCCCTTGCCGCCCCTACCAGAATAGGTCCCCTTCTTTCCTCCGCGGCCCACAATCATCCTGTCTTTTGACTTGTGTTTTGGTTGTAATTGATGAATCTGCATACTATTGCTAACAATTGACCATTGACAATTAACCATTGACCAAGAGCAACGCGCTGTCACTGGTCAAATGTCAAAGGTCAAATGTTATCTGGTTTTTAACTTTCTTAGCGCCTCCATAGTTGCCCGTGCATTGTTTAATTTATTTTTTGATCCGGATAAAATTTTTGAGGAAATATTTTTAATTCCCGCTAAATCACAAATGGTTCGCACAGCTCCACCTGCCACTAACCCTCGTCCTCTTTTTTGAGGTTTTAGCAAAATAACGGCAGGGCCTACTTTTGCCTCAACTTGGTGGGGAATTGTCCCGTCAACAATTACCACATTTATCATATTCTTTTTAGCGCGAGCGGTGGCTTTTTCAATGGCTTGAGACACGTCCTTGCCCTTATCTATACCAATGCCAATTTTGCTTTTTTTATCTCCCGCCACCACTACGGCTCTAAAACTCATCCGTTTGCCCCCGCCGGTAACCCGAGTAACTCTGGTTAAATCCAAAAGCTTAGAATCAATACCATCATTGACTTCTTGTTTTCGACCAAACCCTCTTCTGACAGACCTGAAACCACCAGTGTTTCGTTCCCGTTGGGTCGGTGATGTGTGTTGTTTTATTTCTTCAGCCATAATTTTAACAATTGACATTTAACAATTGACCATTGACAACCGACGTCACCGTTGGTTAATTGTCAAATGTCAAAGGTCAATGGTTTTTAAAATTTTAAACCACCCGCTCTTGCTCCATCGGCAACTGCCTTAATTCTACCATGAAAAATATTACCCCCCCTATCAAATACCACTGTTTCAATCTTTTTTTCAGCGGCCTCTTTAGCAATTAACTTTCCCACCTCTATTGAACGAGTTACTTTATTTCCCTTGCTCTTCATTTTTATGTCATTTACTTGGACTAACACTTTAGCGGCATCGTCATCAATTAATTGGGCATAAATATGTTGACTGGACCTAAAAACCGAAAGCCGTGGACGTAATTTTGTACCAGACATAGTAGCCCTAATTTTTTTGTGAATTCGTTGTCGTTTAAGTTGCTTCCTATTCATTTTTACTCCGTAAAAATCGCGGATAAGCGCGGATTGTTACGCAGATTCTCGCGGATACGTTACCGTAATCTGCGTTGATCTGCGTGGTATCTGCGTTAATCTGCGAATTTTATTGTTTACAATAAAATTGAGTTATTTTTTGGTTGCTACTACTTTCTTGCCCTCCTTCCTTCTAATCTTTTCCCCCTGGTATTTAATTCCCTTTCCTTTATAGGGTTCTGCTTTTTTGGTGGCTCTAATTTCTGCTGCAATTTGTCCTACGGCTTCTTTGGAAATTCCCGAAACTGTCACCACGTTTTTTTCCACCAAAAAGGTAATTCCCTCTGGTTGTTTAATTTTCACAGGATTTACAAATCCTAAATTCAATACCAATTCATCGCCGGTCACTGCTGCTTTAAAGCCCACTCCTTCAATTTCTAATTTTTTTTCAAATCCCTTATCTACGCCTTCTACCATATTAAAAATCAGCACCCGATACAATCCCCAGAGCGCACTGGATTTTCCTGAAGCATTTTCTTTTTTAGGAGTTACGAAAATCTTAGCATCTTTAACTTCTGCTGTAATTTCCCTTGGCATAGTTATATTCAGTTCCCCTTTAGGGCCCGTAACTTTCATATGCTGTCCTGACAATTCAACCTTAACGGCTGCCGGAATTTCAATTAATTTTTTACCAATCCTGCTCATTTTACTTCGTAAAATCGCGGATTTACGCGGAAACCGATTGCAAGCAATCGGACGCGGATTTACGCGGAAATTATTGACTTAAACGATTTTTTATTATATATTATTTATAGCCCTCAGTCAACTCATACAGGGGAGAAAGAATGAAGATCAAGATTGAAAACCTTGACGATGGGGTTGTTAGTATGATCCCAGAAAACGATGAGGATGAAGCGGTTCTAATCAAACTAGCTACATCCCGTCTACTTTCTTCAGTACGAACACCTGTTCATCATGGTATTATTTCGGAGGCACTCGCCCATCTGAAACAGTTTGAACAAACAACACAGTTCCTTACTTAATAAGAGGAACTCGGCGCCGGAAATCCAACGGCGCTCTTTTTTTATGTTTTTTCCACCCTTATCAAGATAACCCCCACAAAAAATAATAGCGAGGGTGTTCTTTCAAAAGAGCATATCGGAGGGCGCCCGTTGTGGTGCCCGAGATCTAGACCCGTTTGAAATTGCATACAATACCCGCAATTTCAAACGAGGTTGCGCTCTTTTGAAAGAACACCTGAAGCGCCCCCACTACCAGATTTCCAACATCACCTCTCCGCCCAACTTGGCTTTCTTTGCCTGGTTATTAGTCATTAAACCCTTCGGCGTTGAAATGATGGAAATTCCAAATCCTCCGCGCACTTTCTTGATTTCCGTTGCCTTGGTATAAATTCTCTGCCCTGGCTTGGAGACCCTTTTTGCGCCTTCAATGGCCGGAATTCCATTATCATATTTTAATACAATCTTCATGATTCTGTTTTTATCTTTGGCAATTTTCTTAACATCCTGAACAAAACCCTCTTGTTGCAAAATTAATCCAATTTGGTTTTTCAATTTCGAGAAAGGAATCAAAACCTCTGGTTTTGCAACCGCTTCGGCATTCCTTATTTGATTTAACATGTCAGTGATTGGATCAGTCATTTTTAATGAGAATCTTGAATCTCGTATCTTGAAGCTTGAATTCTTGATTCAATATTCCATTCAAGATACAAGATACTAGATTCTATATTCACGTTTTCACCAACTTGATTTTTTGACTCCTGGTATTTCTCCTTTATTGGCCAATTCCCTGAAACAAATTCTGCAAAGTCCGAATTTTCTCATAAAACCATGCCTTCTCCCACACTTAAAACAGCGTCTTTGCAGGCGTGAAGAAAACTTTGGTTTCATTTTTGCTTTTGCTTCTTGTGATGTCTTAGCCATAATGCTTTTACTTCGTAAAAGAAACTCTAAACTCTAAATTCTAATTTCTAAATTCTAAAACGGTTTAGGATTTAGAGTTTAGGATTTAGGGTTTATTTTCTTTCAGTGGGAATCCCATTAACCTGAATAATTCTAATCCTTCTTGGTGGGTTTTAGCGTTGGTAGATACGGTAACTTCTAAACCGAAAATGGTTTTTTCTTTTTCGATAAAAATTTCGGGGAATGAAATGTGCTCTCGAAAACCAAGATTCATATTACCTCTTTTATCAATCGACGAGGGGTTTAAACCTTGAAAATCCCGAGATCGCGGCAGTGATAAATAAATAAACCGTTCCAAAAAATCCCACATTTTGTCCTTTCTCAATGTTACCATGGCCGCAATTTGAAGGCCCTCCCGAAGGGCAAACCCCGCAATGGATTTTTTGGAAGCAACTAATCGGGGTTGTTGTCCAGCAATTAATGCCATATCTGAAAGGATGATATTTTGGACTTTTTCCCGTTCACCCGAAGTTTTATTGACCACTTGCTTACCAAAAGAACTATTCAGGGTAACTTTGGTAAGGTGAGGAACCGCCATCGGATTTTTGTAACCGAACTTAACCATCATGGCAGGCACAACTTGTTCGTTATATTTTTTTCGTAAGCTTTCCATTGTTTTGAATCTTGAATCTAGTATCTTGTATCTTGAATTGAATGTTGAATTCAGAATTCTTTATTCTATTCCAGCTTCCAGATACAAGATACAAGATTCACACTATACTTCTGATTGGCACTTTTTGCAAATTCTGAATTTCTTATTGTCTGTAATTTTATATCCCACTCTAGTTGCTTTACCGCATTTTGGACAAAGGAATTTCACATTCGATGCATCCATTGGGGAAGGAACGGGAATTACTTGGCCCTTTTCGCCCTGTTTTTTTGGTTTTATATGTTTCTTTTTTACATTAATTCCCTCAACCAAAATCTTCTTCTCTTTTGTAAGCGACCTTAAAATCTTGGCAGTTCTGCCTTTATCTTTTCCTGAAATCACTAGCACTGTGTCTCCTTTCTTTAATTTCATATTCTATTTTCTATTTTCTAATTTCTATTTTCTAGAGCAGTTCTGTGGCCATCATCGCTATTTTATCAAAACCCTTTTCCTTTACTTCTTTTGCTGCGGGGCCAAATACTCTTCCGCCCTTCGGCAAATTACCTTCTCCTAAAATTACCACAGCGTTATCGTCAAAACGAATATACGAACCATCCTGCCTTTTAAATTCTTTGCGCTGTCTGATAATTACCGCTTTTACCACCTCGTGTTTTTTTACCAATTTTCTTGGTTCGGCTTTTTTTACGGTTCCTACCACAATATCTCCCAATTGAGCGTATTTTCGCCTAGTTCCGCCGGGCACATTAATACACTGAAGGATTTTAGCTCCAGAATTATCTGCCACTTTTAACATTGATCTTGGCTGTATCATATCTTTGAAATTATTCTAATTAACCTAATTGCTCTAATTATTCTAAATAATGTCTAAATCCTAATTTCTAATTTTGACATTCACTTATTGGGATTTGATTAGGTCAATTAGAATAATTAGGTTAATTAGAATAATTACACTTTCCCAATAACCCTAAAATGCTTATCTTTGCTTATTGGGGTGGTTTCTTCGATTATTACTTTATCCCCCACCTTATATTCCTTTGCCTCATCATGGGCCTTATATTTTTTATGGGTTTTGTATCTCCTTTTGTATTTTGGATGCTCTTTGATGCTTTCCACCTTCACTACCACGGTTTTTTGCATTTTATCGGAAACCACAATTCCGGTTAATTTTTTCTTAGGCATAATGCTTTTGCTTCGCAAAAGAAACTCTAAATTCTAATTTCTAAATTCTAAAACGGTTTAGGATTTAGAGTTTAGGATTTAGGATTTCGCTTCTCGAATTATGGTTAACATTCTTGCGATTTCTTTTTTGACCGTATGAATTTCCTTAACATTCTTTAATTGATTAGCGGAAAACTTAAACCGAAGATCGTTCAGTTTTTTTCCATGATCTTGTACCATCTTTTTTAATTCAGTAATGTCTTTTTTTCGTAATTCTTCTGTCTTCATAAAACTTGAATCTTGAATTTAGTATCTTGTAGCTTGAATAGAATAGATGAATTTTGAATTTCGTACACATTCACTATTCCACATTCAATTCCAGCTTCAAGATACAAGATTCCAGATTCACACTTTTACACCTCGCGTTTAATAAACTTTGTCTTAATCGGTAATTTGATACTCGCCCCCTTAAATGCTTCCCGAGCCACTTCCTCCTTCAAGCCGTCGATTTCAAAAATAATCCTTCCTGGTTTTATGGCGTAGACGTAGTGGTGCACCCCGCCCTTTCCCCCTCCGAGCGGCACCTCTTCTCCCTTTGAAGTTACGGGCTTGTCGGGAAAAATTCTCACCCACAATTTACCTCCCTTTTTCATATAGCGAATAATATGTCTGCGTGCCGCTTCTAATTGCCGCGCGGTTATCCATTTAGTGCCCATGGCTTTTAATCCAAAACTGCCGAAATTTAATTCCGTAGCGCGGGTTTCAACTCCCCTGGTCACTCCTCTGTGCCATTTGCGGTGTTTTACTTTTTTGGGCATCAATAATGTCATAACGAACATTTGACAATTAACAATTGACATTTGACTGACACTTTTGGTCAATGGTCAAATGTCAACTGTCAATTGTTATGTAAACTTCTCTCCTTTATAAATCCACACCTTAATTCCAATAACTCCGTACGTACAATACGCTTCACATTGGGCATAGTCAATATCGGCTCTAATGGTCTGGCGTGGAAGCCGTCCTTGTTTTAACCATTCTTTTCTGGCAATTTCTACTCCATTCAGTCGCCCCGAGACCTCAATTCTCACCCCCTTTATTTCCGGATTTTGCATCACCCGATCCAATACCATTTTCATCACCTGCCTAAAAGGAATTCTTTTTTCTAACTGCTGGGCAGCCCATTGAGCGACCAGCATAGCAGAAATCCATGGATTTTTTATTTCTTTAATATCTATTTTTATTTCCCTTGCTCCGGCCGCCCAGGCCCTGGCCAAGGCGGTTTCCTTTGCCCCTCCTGGTCTTGCCGATGAAAACACTTTATCGTGCATCTTTTTTACAATCATTTTTTTTAAGCTTTCTATTCCTTCACCCCCTCGCCCAATAATAAGTCCTGGCCGCGCCGATTCGATGATAATATTTAATTTATTAGCTGAATGTTCTATTTCTATATTGGAAACCGACGCTTCCACTAAGATTTTTCGCAAAAAATCCTTGATCAAGAAGTCCTCTTCTAGATATCGTGGCATATTGGCACCATAAAAACCGCGAACATTCCAGTCCTCTACGCCTTTTATCCTAAATGATTTTGGGTGAACCTTGTGACCCATAACTTTTACTTCGTAAAAGAAATTCTAAATTCTAATAATTACTAGGGAGGGAGGAATGTGAAAAATGCGTTTTTCATATTCCGACCGAGCGACGTAATTATATAAGCAACCGAAGTTACTTCTATTTCTAAATCCTAAAGCGTTTTAGAATTTAGAGTTTAGGATTTAGAATTTCATTTTTTGGGATTAATTTCACTTATCACTAAAGTAATGTGTGACGTCCGTTTCATGATAGGATATGCCCTGCCCCGACTCATGGGGTGCGATCGCTTTAATTTGGGACCTTCATCCACCGTAACCTCGGATATTACCAGATTATCTTCAATTAATTGGTAGTCATGGACCGCAGATGCTACGGCGCTATTGAGTAGGCGCAATACCGGATCTGCGCTTCGCTTTACGGTAAATTCCAACAAGGCCCTGGCGTCAGCCACGTTCTTGTTGCGTATTAAATCAATCACTTGACGTGATTTCCGGGGAGCAGTTCTTAAATTTCGTAATACGACTTTTACTTCCATAATCTACATTTGACCATTAACATTTGACATTTGACCGACGGCGAAGTTCTTGGTCAATGGTCACATGTCAATGGTCAATTGTTACTTGGCTTCTGGTTTTTTAACTTCCGCTGCTCCGGCTACCTTAGCCGCCTGTGAAGCTTCGGCTTGCTGCTCTAATCCTTTTTGCATCTTTCCGCCGTGCCGTGAAAATTTGGTTGAAGGAGAAAATTCGCCCAATTTATGCCCCACCATATCTTCGCCTACAAATACCGGTATAAATTCTTTTCCGTTATGAACTCCAAAAGTAAACCCGACCATTTCCGGAGAAATCGTACAGTGGCGTGCCCAGGTTTTAATAACCACCTTGTCCCCCTTTCTTACCCTAAGAACCTTTTCCATTAATCGGGGATCTACAAACGGACCTTTTTTTAAACTTCTGCTCATTTAAACATTTGACATTTGACATTTGACATTTGACATAACGAACTGTACGGAACGTTGTCAATTTGTCAATGGTTAATTGTCAATTGTTACTTCTTTTTACGTCTTTGTATAATAAATTTATTCGTCCACTTTTTACGATATCTCGTTTTCACTCCCAATGCCGGCAAGCCCCATGGTGTTTTTGGATGCTTCAATCCAATGGGCTGTCTGCCTTCTCCTCCGCCGTGTGGATGGTCAACGGGGTTCATAGCGCTTCCTCGTACATGCGGCCTCCTTCCCTTCAATCGTGATTTACCTGCTTTCCCTACCCTATAAAATCTATTTTCCGGATTTGAAACCATTCCAATAGTAGCAAAACATTCACCCTTTACTTTTCGTATTTCACTTGAAGGCATTTTTATATCAGTAAAACCATGTTCTTGCGCTAATACTTGAGCAGCATTCCCGGCAGATCGTACCAATATTCCCCCTTTTCCCGGCTCAAGTTCAATGTTGTACACGTTGGTCCCAACCGAAATATTTTTCAACTTCATCCGGTTTCCTGGAGTCAAAGGAGCTGCCTCTGAAAATACCACCGTATCGCCTACTTTTAATCCTTGTGGAGCCACAATGTATTGCCTTACTTTACTTTGGCTCGCCGAAGCATTTTGCGAAGGCAGCTCTGAATATTCTATTAATGCAATAAAGCCGGTTCTATTCGGGTCATATTCAAGAGCGATTACCTTGGCCGGCATGTCCATTTTGGTCTGGGAAAATTCTATGATTCGGTACAACTTTTTTACTCCGCCACCCTTATGGCGCGTGGTAATTCTACCTGATGCCTTTGACCTTCCAACACTGCGTCTTACGTATTTTACAAGCGATTTTTCTGCACGTTTTTTTGTAAGCAAAGAAAAATCAATCCCGGTCATCCCTCGCCTCGATGGAGTTGTAGGTTTATAAACTTTCATAATTTTGGAGTAATCACGAATATACGAATTTGCGTTAATATACCAATATACGAATATGTGCCACGCCGCGATTTGTATATTCGTATATTATTTTAGATTTGTATATTCGCGATTACTCCTTAAAATAGTTCTATCTTTTGTCCTTCTTTAACCGTCACTACGGCTTTGGTGAAGGCCTTTTTAAATCCTTCGGTTCTACCCAAACGTCTTTTTTTACGCGGCGCTTTTATAATATTTACATCCAGCACATTCACCCCATAAATTCCCTCTACCGATTTTTTTATTTCCGGTTTATTGGTATTGTTGTATACCTTAAAGGTATATTTATTCTTTTCGGCCAAATCAGTGGCTTTTTCAGAAATGTGCGGCTCTTTAACAATATTATAAGAAAATCCCTTGCCCGCAGTAGCTTTAGCGGAGGATGATTCTACTTTTACAGTGTTTTCAACTTTCGGTGTAACTGAAATCTTCGGAGCATTTTTCTCTTTCGCTTTATCTTTTTCCTTTTTTCTTTTTAAAAAATCTAGTAATGCCATAATTTTTACAGCGTAAAAATAAATCCTAAACTCTAATTTCTAAATTCTAAAACGGTTTAGGATTTAGGGTTTAGGGTTTAGTATTTATGATTTGCCACCAAAGGTGGCTTCTATATCCTTAATTCCATCCTTACTTACCAGCACATACTTATAATTCAATAAATCCACCACATTCAAATTCCGTGCTTCCGATACTCCGGTTTTGGCAATGTTTCTTGCCACTAAAAATGTCTTTTTATCCGCATTCGGGGAAACAACCAATCTGCTATTTGTTTTAATGGGCAAATTTTTAATAGTCGCAGCCATCTCTTTTGTTTTTGCTTCTGGTATTTGCAGTGAATCCACTACCACCAAGAGATTATTTTTCACTTTTTCCGAAAGCACCATATACAAGGCCTTTCTCCTCATTTTTACTGGTAACGCTTTGGCATAATTTTTATCATTTCGTGGGCCTCCCGAGACCCCTCCGCCCTTCCAAATTGGGGACCTGGTCGATCCGTGTCGCGCCCTTCCCGTTCCTTTCTGTCGCCAGGGTTTTCGTCCTCCACCCCGCACTTCTCCTCTGGTTTGGGTATGAGCACCCACTTGCCTTTTGTTTGCAGTTTGTGAAATCAATACTTGGTGCACCAAATCAGCGTTCATTTTGACGTCAAAAATTTCTGCAGGTAATACTGAGTTTCCTATCACTTCGCCTTTTTGATTATAAACATCAACCTTCATGGAACATGGAACATGGAACATGGAACATGGAACAAAACTACGACGTCTTGTTATGTGTTCTATGTTATGTGTTATGTGACCCCACTTATCCACCCTCGCGCAAAATTCTTGTAGGAATTTCGCGCGACGGTTGACAAATTTAATTTATTGTTATATAGTGATGCTGTGTTCATTTTTGCTACCACCCATGGAGCAGCAATATGAGTATTCTTGATCAATACGAGCAGGTCTGCAAAAGTTGTGGAGTGACCATCGCTGACGTTGATCGCTTCTGCCATCAATGCAGACACCCCGTTCTTCTTCCACCAAATGTGAGCGCACTAACTATCCAAGAAAAACAGGATCGAAACCCAGATGGTTGCTTGGATTTTCATAACCTATATCGCAGAATGCGATATAAGTTTTGTCCAACATGCGGCAACCAATTCTAATATCGTAGCGCCAACCTTCAGGTTCGGCGCTCTTTTTTTACTTCGTCATCGCGAACCGCAGTGAAGCGATCTTTTTAAAAAAATCTAACTATTAGATTGCTTCGCTCTATGGAACAAACATTATGAAACCGCACTAAACTCGCCGCAGGTTTGGCAATATTGGGCGGCTTGGAGCAAAAAGTTTGTGAGGCGTAGCCGAAGCTACGCCGAACAAACTTTTTGTGAAACCTGCCCAAGATTGGCAAATCCGGCAAGGGTTGGAGTGCGGTTTCATAATGTTTGTTCCATAGGTGCTAAGTATCAATATATCCGGCACAACAGTCATTGTCAAATTATCGTCACGCAAAAAAAAGAGAGTGGCGCGCGTGATACGCTAACCCCTCTCATGAACGTAAAAAACTAACTCATCAGACGAATTCCGCGGTGGCCGCGGCAACGTTTTATCCCGCCAGCACAGCGGCAATAACGGGAATCGGAGGCATTATCATTGGAAAACGCCAACATCAGCATAGTACGAATTCTACGGCGCTCACTTTCTGAAAGAAGAAACTTTCCGCCGCTTTTGATGCAGCAAACCTTGCCATAATAGTTTCCGATCCTTTCTTCGCCAGGCAGTGGGTCAAAGATCTTTTTTTCTTCACTGACGACGAAACGAAATCCTCCAGAGGAACGAAAGAGCCAAATGCATAGCACCGCTTCCTTTGGCTCCCGCTCTCCTTTTGAGCGGTTTTTTCTCTCGCGCCTTGACAAAGAGGTCATCCTGCGTCCTCCACGGTCCATGTTACCATTGGGCTTATTGCCACCCCATGGACAAAGGGCAATTGCATCTGTTTTTGTGAGGCAATCACAAGGGCCGATGCACACCCAAAAAAGGTTGTTGAAGGTGCTGGTTGATACTGTCACGATTCACTAGACCTACTGCGTAAAGGTTTTCGTAGCGAGCCGCGCATATTTTGTAGCGAGAAAAGCAAAGCGCGAAGAGGCATATTGAACTTAAATCTGTCGATGAGCGATTGGCTTTTCGCAGCCAAAATATGCGCGGCGCAGTAGAAAAATCTTTACGCAGTAGGTCTACTACACAAATCGTACTGCTATTGCGCGGATGCGGGCGGTGGGTTTTCAGGTAGAGTCGTTTCATTTAAAGAAGGTTCTTTTGTTGCAGAAACCGCTTCGGGTGCGCCCTGAGGCACCGCAGGTATTGGAGATGGGGCAACACCCGCTTTCCCCTTTTTCAACTTAAACACATTGATTTTCTTTGCCTCAATAATTTTTTCACTAACCAATAAATTATGAATTCTCGGCGTTGGCTGGGCTCCATTTTTAAGCCAATACAAAAACCTCTCTTTATTTAAAGATTTTTTCTTGGTTAAGGGATTCAAGTACCCCAATTCTTCAACCGCTCGGCCACCCTTGGCAGACCGCCGCTTGTCGATGACTACAATCCTAAAAAATGGTTGATTTTTTTTACCTTTTCTTGTAAGTCGAATAGTAAGCATGTTTTAAAAAATTATTCTAATTATTCTAATTGACCTAATTATTCTAATAAATGTCCGAATAGATGAATGCCTAATCTCTAAACCATTTTAGAATTTAGAGTTTAGGATTTAGGGTTTCGAACTTGGGATTTTATTAGGTTAATTAGAATAATTAGGTTAATTCCATTGTTTTTTTGCAAGGGCCTTTTTTGCTGCATCCTCCTCGGCTTCCTGCTTTGAATATCCTTCACCTTCCGCTACCAATTCCGAATGTAAAAATACACCCACGACGAATTTTTTTTTATGATCCGGTCCCCACTCTTTTACCACTTTATAGGCCGGGGTAATTCCCACTTTATCTTGGGATTGTTCTTGGAATTCCGACTTGGCATCTATGTGGAGGCCTTTAACAATAATATCTGATAATTTTTTCAGTACGTATTTTTTGATAAACACATCTGCCGCTTCATATCCCGCATCAAGGTAGACAGCCCCAATGAAGGCCTCAAAAGTGTTGGCCAGAATGTACTGGCGCGCCTTGCCCAGTTCTTTGGCTTCACCTCGACTTAAGAGCAAAAAATCATTAAACCCCAATTCTTCTGCCACCATCGTAAGCATTTTGGCATTTACCAGCGCCGCCCGCCAATTAGTCAACTCCCCTTCGGCTTTTTGTGGATACTCTTTATACAAATACTCAGTTACCACTAATTCCAGAACCGCATCTCCCAAAAATTCCAACCGTTCGTTTTGCTCTAGACCAAATTCCGGATTTTCGTTTAGATATGACCGGTGCACAAACGCCTGGGTTAATAAATTTTTATTGTTAAAATTCAGCCCCAGTTTTTTTTCAAATAAATCGAACTGCTTCATTATGATTGCGATGCTAATATACTAATTCATGCTAATTATACTAATACGTCAACGAATACGTTTTCATATTCGTATTATTAGTATGCATTCGTATATTGGCATCGCATTAATTTCCTTCAATTTGTTTAAACACCGTTCCCAATACCCCATTAACAAACTTACCCGATGTTTTTCCGGAAAATGTTTTAGCCAATTCAATGGCTTCGTTAATGGCAACTTTGGGAGGTACTTCTTCTTTGTTGCTATACAAAAGTTCAAACAGCCCGATGCGCAATACATTCCTGTCAATAATAGGAATTTGAGAAAGGGGCCACTCCGGCGCCGCTTTTTCGATAATACCATCGATGTTTTGCAAGTGATCCAGCACCCCTTTGGCTAATTCCCTAACAAAATCCAGATCCTCAAGGCCTGGGCCAAAATCCCTGATGTTTCTTTCAATAATATTATCCAACGCACCGTCTTTTTTGCCATAAAAATCCCACTCGTAGAGCGACTGCATCACAATCGACCGTGATAAGTGCCGAGATGCCATACTTTTGCAAAGCAAAAGAAACTCTAAATATTAAACTCTAAATTCTAAACGAATTTCGTTTTAGATTTTAGGATTTAGAATTTAGGATTTCGTTTTTCCTGTTTCCTTTATCTCTTTCTCTTTTATTTTCCGTTCTTTCTTGGTCAGTTTTCCGAGTACATTGATAAACTCTTGTCCTTTGTAGTGTCCGCAGCGTTTGCAAATGGTGTGAGGCCTTACTGGAGCATTACATTTTTGACAGTTCGTCAAAGCCGCAGGAGTAATGAAAATATGCATCCTGCGTTGCCCTACCGAAGATCTTGTGTGTTTATGTCGTGGAACAGCCATACTTTTGCGAAGCAAAAGAAACTCTAAACTCTAAATCCTAAACCCTAAAACGACGTTCGTTTAGAATTTAGATTTCAGAATTTAGGATTTCATGCTCTTAATTCAGAGTTACTATATCAAATAATCTATTTTTTTGCAATGGTTTAAAAGAACGGGTCAAAAAAGCACTCGATTTTTCGGGTGCTTTTTTAACTTTTATGTCCTTTATTTTCCTGGAGCTGGTGTGGGCGGAGGCAATACAATAACTGCAGTACCTTGGATCTTTCCATCGGGAAGCACTTTAATGTTAACGCTTACATTGTCGCCAATTTTAAGATCACTAAAGTTAATCTGATTAGTTACCGACTTGCCGTCATTTACTACCAAGGCATATATTTTAGCATCGTCGGCTACCGTAATTGTAGCGCTATCCCCCTGGTATGCCAGAGTAAGGTTTTTTCCATCTATTTTAAAAACGGCGCCGTAGGCCGTAATTGATGGAATAACCTTCGAACTTAAGTCCTTTATTGCGGCGGGCATCATTGTGGTATTAGTGGACGACGGCACAATGGCGGTCTGGGAATTCAAAACCATACCCAAACCAACTCCTATTGCCAACACTACGATCATTAACACAACGACGATAATCATGTTTTTTGTTTCCATAATACTTTTGCTTCGCAAAAGAAATTCTAAATTCTAATTTCTAAATTCTAAACGATGTAGGATTTAGGATTTCGGATTTAGGATTCTCATTATATTATTCCTCTAGCTTATTATACATTTTGGCATATTTATTGGCAAATATCAAGGTGTGGATAACCCCCAGCCCCGCGGGCTGGAATTTTCCCGCCCCTTTAGGGCGAGGCTCGCCCAATTTCATTGGGCGGCAATTTTCAATTATCAATTTTCAATAAAAAACTTACCGGGCAAAAACTCTTTCTGTGAACAGGGCACGGTCCGAAGTTTTTTAAATATTGAATATGTTGTGTGGTTCCATACCCTTTATGTTTATTAAAACCATACTTGGGATATTTTTTATGCATCTCCTGCATGAGGCGATCCCGCGTTACTTTGGCAATAATACTGGCCGCAGCAATGGAAAACACTTTTTGATCGCCTTTGATAATTGACCGTTGAGGAACACTAATTGCGGCCCCGCCTCCGCCAATGCTACGGGCGGGCAAAGTAAAATTCCCGTCAATTAATAGAAAATCAATACTCGCACAAATACGACGGCCGTCGTATTTGTGCGAGTATTGATTTTCTAATTTTTTTTCTAATACTTGCACTGCTTTTTGCATGGCTAATTTGGTTGCTTCCAGAATATTAACGCGATCGATTATTTTTTCTGAAACCATGCCAATGCCCCATTCAATGTGAGGGTGGCCAGTTAATATTTCGTAAAAATACTCTCGTTGTTTTTCGGAAAGTTTTTTACTGTCATTAATCCTTAAATTAATGCGGCAATTTTTTTGCAAAAAAATTGCCGCGGCCACCACTGGCCCGGCCAGCGGGCCGCGGCCGGCTTCGTCAAGCCCCGCCACCATTTCAAATCCTCGCTTCCACAATTTTTTTTCTTCATTAAAATTCGGGTACATTATAAAATAATACCACAAATTTCAGGCAACGAAAAACCAGTTTTATTGGGAACAAAACTGGTAAAAACCCATTCATCAAGTTATGTCAATCTTGTGCACGGCTTTATAAAAAAGTAAAATATATGAACGAATTTGAAATTTACAATTTGCTGGACTCGCAAGGCCTCCTCGCAAGTGCATTTGAAATCAATTTGAAATATTTCAATATTTGAATTTGAAAACGTGACGAGTTTTAATTATTTAAAATTTAGACATTCGGCCGCGCGCCGCGGCGCGCGGCTTGATTTCAAATTGTAAATTTCAAATTTCAAATTCGTTATGAAATTTACCCACCTTCACACCCACTCCCACTATTCCCTTTTAGATGGATTGCCCAAAATCCCGGAGCTTTTGGATTATGTAAAGGAACTGGGCATGGATTCGGTGGCTCTTACGGACCATGGCGTCATGTACGGCGCGGTGGAATTCTACAAAGAAGCAAAAAAACGGGGCATCAAACCCATTTTAGGGTGTGAAGTATATGTCGCCTATGAAGGCCGCAAGGACAAACGGCCCAACATTGATAATAAAATCTACCACATGATTTTGCTTTGCAAAAACCAAAAGGGGTATGAAAATTTGGTAAAACTGGTAACTGAAGCACATTTAAACGGCTACTATTATAAGCCGCGCATCGATGAAGAAATTTTACAGCAGCACGCCGAAGGCCTCATTGGAACATCGGCCTGTTTAAACGGAAAAATTCCCAAATTATTGCTGGCAAATAAACTAGATGAGGCCGAAGGGCTGGCATTAAAGTACCAATCATGGTTTGGCAAAGACAGTTTTTATTTGGAACTGCAAGAACACAAAAACATTCCCGAACAAGCGGTATTGAATAAAAGAATTATCGCACTGCACGAAAAGACCAAAATCCCACTCATTGCCACCAATGACATCCATTATTTGCGGCCCGAAGATGCCGAAGCGCAAGATGTATTAATGCTTATTAACACTGGAAGCGACATTAACGACCCTGAACGGCTTACGTTAAAAGGCGATGATTTTTCTATGTATTCTCCGGAAAAAATGGCTGAAATTTGGAAAGAATACCCCGAGGCCATTGAAAACACCCACAAAATTGCTGATATGTGCGACTTTAATTTTGAACTGGGCAAAACGCAACTCCCCCACTTTGATGTGCCCAACGGCAAAACTCCCGAAACTTATTTAACGGAACTGTGCGAAACAGGTTTAGAAAAAAAGTATGGCGAAAATGTCACCCCAGAAATTCGCGATAGGATGAATTACGAACTATCGGTGATCAATAAAACCGGATTCGCCGGATACATTTTAATTGTACAGGACTTTACGAGATGGGCTTTGGAAAAACATATCAGAAGAAATGCCAGGGGCTCTGCGGCCGGATCTTTGGTTTGCTATCTTACCGATATTACCAGTGTTGACCCAATCAAATACGGCCTTCTCTTTGAACGATTTTTAAACCCGGAAAGAATTTCCATGCCCGATATTGACATGGATTTTACCGACCGCCGCCGCGACGAAGTGTTAAAATACGTCTCTGATAAATACGGTAAAGACCACGTTGCCCAAATTATTACCTTTGGAACTATGGCTGCGCGGGCCGTTATCCGCGACGTAGGTCGGGCTTTGCAATACACCTATAGTTTTTGCGACACGTTGGCAAAATTAGTTCCCTTTGGCATGGATTTGGAAGAAACCATGGATAAAGTTACCGAAGTGAAGGATTTGTACAAAAACGATCCGCAAGCCAAACGCTTACTGGACCTGGCACGCAAACTGGAAGGGGTGGCGCGCCACGCATCAACCCACGCCTGCGGAGTGGTGATTTCCGCACGCCCCCTGACCGATTCGGTACCCCTGCAACACCCCCCAGGACAAGAAGAAAGCATCATCACCCAATATGAAATGCACGGCATTGAGGACTTGGGGCTTTTGAAAATGGATTTTTTGGGACTTAAAAACTTAACGATCATTGAAGATACCCTAGCACGGATTTATGTCATCCGAGGTGAAAAAATTGACCTAGAAAATATTCCGTACGATGATAAAAAAACCTATAAATTATTCCAAGAAGCCCTTACGACATCTGTTTTCCAATTAGAATGTTTATCGGGAGATACCAAGGTCTCTACCACTACCATCAAAAAACTTTACGAGAAAAAAGAGAAAAGAAAATTACATTCAGTATATTTAGATGAAGGCAAGTTACATAAAAATGAAATTATCGATGTGTTAAAGGGTGAAGAAAAGGACCTTTATAGATTGGTAACAGAAAATAAATGGTCCATAAAAGCATCTAAAGACCATCACTTTATGACAGAAAATGGATGGAAGAAGTTAGAAGAAATAAAACTTGGAGACAAAATATTGGCAAAACTAAATGCAAACCATTCTATTTATAATACCTGCGATGATTGTGGTAAAGAAATAGACGGGCAAAGAGAGGGTCGAAGTAAATTGTGCTACAAATGTTCTGCCACTTTTTACAGTAATCCAAGTAAACCAGAATCCAGAAAAAAGATTAGCGAAGCGCGGCTGAAATTTTATCAACAAGGAGGAAAAACTTGGAATGACGGTTTAACAAAAGAAACAAGTGAAATTTTAAAAAATACCGGAAATAAAATTTCTCAAGCCCTATCTGGAAGATCCTTGGAAGAATTATGGGGTAAAGAAAGGGCTGATAAATTCAAAGAAACACATTCTCAGAGAATGAGTGGAAAAGGAAATTCTATGTTTGGCATGCCATCGCCTCATAGAAAAGGCGGATTCAGAAAAGATTTAAATCATTATGTGCGATCTTCTTGGGAAGCGGATTTTGCCAGAATACTAAATTTACACAAAGTAAAATACGAATACGAGCCAAAAACTTTTGAACTCGTAAGAGAAGGTGGGGGTATCGTAAACTATACGCCAGATTTTTATGTACCATCCCAAAATACTTTTTATGAAATAAAAGGGTGGATGCATGAACTAGACCAAGAAAAAATTAATTTATTTAAACAGCAATATCCAGAATTTAATTTTGTCTTAATAAGCGCAACTAAATTTGCTGAATTTGCTTTGCAATATAAAAAACTTATCGCTTGGGAATGTCCAAGAATACCCGAAAAGCAAGGTTTTGATTTTGTAAAAGTTAAAGAAATAAAGTACGCCGGTAAAGAAAAAACGTATGACATAAAAATGAAAGCACCTGGTAATAATTATGTAGCCAATGGGTTCTTAGTACACAACAGCGATGGTATGAAACGCTATTTGAAAGATTTAAAACCCACGGAGTTTGAAGATATTATGGCCATGGTAGCGCTGTACCGCCCAGGCCCGATGCAATTTATTCCTGACTACATTGAAAGAAAACACGGCCGGCAAAAAATTACTTACATTGTTCCGCAATTAGAACCGCTGTTAAAAAATACCCAAGGCATTATGATTTACCAAGAACAGTTAATGAAACTAGCGCAAGAAATTGCCGGCTTTACGTTAGGTGAAGCCGACGTATTAAGAAAAGCGGTGGGTAAAAAAATCAAGGAATTACTAGACGCGCAAAAAAGTAAATTCATTGAAGGGGCTATAAAGAAAGGTTTTGAAAAGAAGGTAGCCGATGAACTTTGGCAATGGATTTTGCCTTTCGCTTCTTATGGATTTAATAAAAGTCACAGCTGCGCCTATGCAACCATCGCCTACGAAACAGCATATTTAAAAGCCCATTATCCGGTGGAATTTATGGCGTCGGTTTTAACATCGGAAAAAGCCGATGTAGAACGAATCGCCCTGTTAATAGAAGAGTGTAAAAAAATGGATATTGAAGTATTACCCCCAAATATTAATGAATCACTTAAAAATTTTACGGTCGTGCCGGAGCAAAATAAGATAAGATTTGGATTATTGGCTATTAAAAACGTGGGAGAAAATATTATTGAAGCCGTGGTCCAGGAACGCAAAAATGCCGGTCCATTTGCTTCCATTGGCGATTTTATTAACCGGGTTAATTCCAAGGACTTAAATAAAAAATCGATGGAAGCACTTATAAAAGCGGGCGCTTTTGATGCCTTTAATGAAAGAAACCAATTATTACAGAATTTAGAAAAACTACTGGAAATTGCCCGTGAAAACCAAAAAAATAAAGCCAATGGGCAAATCGGCCTATTTGCCGCCGCGCCAGCGATGGCAAAAATTGAAATAAAACTAGATGCGGCCACACCCGCCCCGGTGCTGGAAAAACTGACTTGGGAAAAAGAATTATTGGGGCTGTATGTAAGTTCCCACCCGCTTAACGGTTTTAAAAAATTATTTGAAACAAAAACCGTCGCCTTCTCGCGCATTGACAAAAGTATGGTAAATAAAAAAATTATTCTAGGAGGGCTCATTTCCAGCGTCAAAAAAATTATCACTAAAACCGGCAAACCCATGCTATTTATGAAATTGGAGGACCTGACCGGCAAGGGCGAGGTGGTCATCTTCCCTAACCTCTTGGAAGCCAAGCCAGAAGTGCTCCAAGAAAATAAAATTGTCTTTGTGGCTGGCCGAGTTGACGACCGCAACGGGGAAATTAAAATTGTCGCCGACGACGTACAGGAGATTATCACACCGAGAGAGGCGTAAAAATAAATAACCCGACGCAAACATCCTGTTTGCGTCGGGTTTAGTTTTTACTTCTTGCTCCGGCTTGCCGCCGAAATTCCGACTACTTTTTCTTCAGAAGCCGCTCAAGTGTCAGTTGAACAATTCCGTAAAGATCCGGAAGAGCTCTTACCCTGTCGTCTTGTAGGGCGGCTTGCAGTGAATCCTTTGTCCTGGGCGCCTTCAGAATCCGCTTCTCTTCGCCCAAGACCGCTTCGGCCGCCAAACCAAACCTGGCTTGACTGAAATGCATCAAAACCAAGAATGCGGCGTAGTTTAGGTCATGCCTGGCCACCAAAAGACGCATAGCCAGAAGCATGGAAATTCCCTCTCGCGCACCATGCAGGATCTGGTCAAGTGCGCGCAGGTCACTTTCTTTTTCATCCGCCGAATGCATGTCAACCTCTTTTCTCTATGGTACTGAGGGATTACAGGGAGAATTGCAGAACGAATCTCCAAACTACTACCCTTATCGGTTTTTTCTGGTATATATCACTTCCACGACGGTCGCTTCGCCAGAAGGCAATGTGTTATCACTCAATGGCAAACCATCAAAGTTGGTAAAGCGCCAATCGAGGATTTCAAAGGGAATCAGTTGCCCTTCCGCCATCAGCAACTCTAATAATTCCTTGGTAATTTGCGAGTATGGCATACCATACAACGTGATGGTGTGGGTACGCGTGGGTCGCTTTTCCATAGGTTAGGTCTCCTAGGATTGTATTAAGGGCTGCTTTACACAATAATGGCTAATTTTGTATTTGTCAATGATTTACTGCTTAAGTGAAATTTGCTAAGATGGATACATGGAAAACATAGAAAAAATCCGACACTCACTCGCCCACCTTCTGGCATCGGCGGTTTTGGAGCAATACCCAAGGGTCAAATTAGGCATTGGCCCAGCAATTGAAAATGGTTTTTACTACGATTTAGAAATCGTAGGCGCGGAATCGCGCGGAAATTTACGCGGAAAAACGCAGATAACGCCGGATGACTTGAAAAAAATAGAAAATCGGATGAGGGAGCTAATAAAAGAAAATCAGGAATTTATTGGCAAGAAGGTATCAAAAATCGTTGCTAAAAAATTATTCAAAAACCAGCCATATAAATTAGAATTAATTAAGGACTTAAAAGAAAAAACCGTTGGAACCTACCAAAACGGTAATTTTTTGGATCTGTGCAAGGGCGGACATGTTGCAAACACTAAAGCAATCGACCCGAATTCTTTCAAGCTGACTAAAATTGCCGGTGCCTACTGGAAAGGCAGTGAAAAAAACACCATGCTAACCCGCATCTACGGCGTTGCTTTTGCAACACCCAAAGAACTACAGGAATACCTAAAAATGCAGGAAGATGCCGAAAAACGGGATCACCGGATGTTAGGCCAAAAATTGGATTTGTTTACTATTTCCGAATTAGTAGGAAAAGGTTTGCCACTATTTACCCCCCAAGGAACATTATTGCGAGAATTATTGAACCAGTATTCCCAGCAATTACGCCAGGAAAAAGGGTGGCAGAAAGTGTGGAGTCCCCATATTACTAAAAATGATTTGTATAAAATTTCGGGGCACTGGGATAAGTTTGGCGATGAATTATTTTTAGTAAAAAGCCAGGAAACAAAAGATGAGCTCGTTATGAAGCCCATGAATTGCCCCCACCATCAGCAGATTTACGCTTCAAAACCCCATAGCTATAAGGACTTGCCCATCAAATACATGGAAACCACAACGGTATATCGAGATGAAAAAGCCGGTGAATTATTGGGCCTTTCACGGGTACGATCTATTACTCAAGATGACAGCCACACTTTTTGTACGCCCGACCAAATAGAGCAAATTTATCAAGAATTAATAGATGTGACTAAAACTTTTTACGGCACAATTGGTATGAAAATCCGGGCGCGCCTTTCGTTTCGTAATCAAAAAGATCCGAAAAAATACTTGGGTGAAATTTCACTATGGAAAAAAGCGGAGGATATTTTATTGGATATTGCTAAAAAAAATACCTTGGATTATTTTGTGGCTGAAGGCGAGGCCGCATTTTACGGACCGAAGATAGATTTTATGGCTACCGATGCATTGGGTCGGGAATGGCAATTAGCCACTCCTCAACTAGATTTTGTCCAACCCAAAAGATTTGGACTTACCTACATAGACAGTGAAGGCAAGGCCCAAACTCCTGTCATGATTCACTTTGCCTTAATGGGTTCACTAGAAAGATTTTTATCGGTTTATATTGAACACACTGCGGGTAATTTTCCTCTTTGGCTCGCACCCGTGCAAGTTGCCGTTATCCCTATTTCAGAAAAACACCTTGCTTTTGCCAATGAATTGGCAAAAAGATTTAAGATTTATGATTTACGATTTAAGATTGACGAAGATAATGAAACTTTGGGTAAAAAAATCCGCCAAGCCGAAATGCAGCGCATCCCCTACCTGTTAATTATCGGAGACAAAGAAATCGAAGCCAATGCAGTCAGCGTAAGGCAACGGGCAAAGGGTGACCTGGGCCAAATGCCCGTTGAAGAATTTATCAATAAAATCAGTAAAGAAATCCGAGATAAAACGTGATTACATAACACATAACATAGAACACATAACAAAAAACGATTCCGTAATTTGTTTCATGTTCCATGTTTCATGTTCCATGACGAATGACTGAACTATCCGAGGCAACAAAAAACTTAATTTTAAAATATGGACTTTGGCAAGCGTCTCTTAAGGTGAAAGAAGGCGCTTTGACTATCCACGTTGACGAAGTCGCCTTAAAGGTGGCTGCGTTTTACGAACACGTCCGAACCATTGTTGATTGGAAAGAAGAACACTTAATGCGCCGAGCCGCCATTATACGAAAATTAAAAAAAAGGTTCCAGGACCTGCCCCAAAATAGCACTTCACTACCAGGCATTGGCGAATGGCTGGTACTTGACCTTATCAGGGGAGGGTATTTTCCTAATGATAAAATTGAGGAATCAAAAATTCAAGAGGTGCAACACATTATTGATAAATATGTTTTCATCTTAAGAAACAATATTGAAAATAAAAAAACTGGGACGCAGTTGAAATATTATGACCAGCTTTTGGAAATTGCTTCCTGTGAGATAGAAGAAACATTGGCTCCATCACAAAAAGAAATAGCGCTGATTGATTACATGTTTGAAAAAATGAAAGAAAGGATCAATGTTAAAAAAGTCATTTATGAAAGAAATTTACTTAAACCCGAAGATAAAGATATTCAAATTTATATTGCAGTCCAGCAAGCCCTGTTTAAATTTGACGAACCGATTATTAGTTACAATTTAATACGCTATAAGTATCCTTCGTGGGACAACCCTTCACAGGAAGAATTATTTAAAATTTCGCAAAATATTGACACTATTTTGCACACCATTGAGACCGATTTAACATGCCCCTTGGCTAAAAAATTCTATAAAATCTGTGAGAAATACGATACGGCGTATTTGCTCATCGGTGATATTTTGGCCAAAGAAAATTTTGAAAAAATCAGTCAGGAAATTAACGACCCATCCATCCTTGAAGGATACATAAAAACCGCCTACCAAAAAAGATTAGTCGATTTAAAGGCCAAAATTAACCGAGCGGCAATATATTCTATTCTGTCAATTTTTGTCACAAAAATTTTAACCGTGATCGTTTTGCTGATTATTTTATCAAAGATACTTAGCCAAAAATTTGGCTGGCTGAGCTTGGTCATCGACGTCTTTATTCCTACTGCGCTTATGGCGTTTTTAGTGCTTAGCATCAAGCCGCCTTCAAAAAAGAATATCAACATTGTAGTTGTGGAAATTATGAAAATATTTTACCAAAAAGATAAACCCGACACCTATGAAGTAAAAATTTCCAAGAAAAAAGGGTTTATCACCACTGCCATTCTTTCCCTGATCTATCTTTTGGGAGCATGTATTTCTTTTGGATTTATTTTTGGCGTATTTAAATATATTGAACTGGATATGCCATCCATTGTTATCAATATGGTGTTTATTGCACTTATTTTATTTGCCGGAACCGCCGTGCAAAAACGCGCGAAAGAACTTACGGTAGAAGAGGAATCCGGAGGATTCTTAACATTTGCATCCGACATATTATTTTTGCCGGTAACGGGCGCCGGTCAATGGATGTCCAATAAATGGAAGCGCTACAACGCCTTTAGCGCATTTTTCAATGCCTTGATCGATATGCCATTTTCGGTGTTTGTGGAATTCATAGAACGCTGGAGGTATTTTATCAAGGAAAAGAAGGACGAACTATGATGAACAATTAACCATTAACATTTAACATTTGACAAGCCAACGCCCCTTCGGGGCGTTTTGGCAAAATAAAAATGAATATTCTTATTGTTATATTGGGTCCTACCGCTTCGGGAAAAACCGATTTATCAATTTACCTTGCTAAAAAATTTAATGGCGAAATTGTGTCCGCCGATTCACGGCAAGTGTACAGAGGCCTTAATATTGGTTCGGGTAAAATTACCAAAAAAGAAATGCAGGGTATTCCTCACCACCTTTTAGATGTGGCCAGCCCCAAACGGAAATTTACGGTTGCTCAATATCAAAAGTTAGCCCAAACAGCCATTAAAAAAATTCAGGCAAAAGGCAAGATCCCTTTTTTAGTTGGTGGAACCGGTTTTTATATCCAATCAGTGGTTGATGGTTTGGTAATTCCCGAAGTTAAGCCAAACTGGAAACTACGTAGAAAATTGGAAAAGAAAACGACTGATCAGCTATTTTCAATGCTCAAAAAACTGGATCCGATGCGTGCAAAATCCATCGACCCAAAAAACCCTCGAAGATTAATCAGGGCCATTGAAATCAATTTAGGAACTGGAAAACCAGTTCCTAAATTGCCCTTCCGAAGCTTTTTTAGCGAAGGAGGGTCAGTGCTACAAATCAGCATCAAGAGATCACCCGAGGAACTGAAAAAATCAATCCAAAAACGACTACAAAAAAGAATCGGGGGAATAATTAGCGAAGTTAGAAAATTACACCGCCAGGGACTCTCTTTCAAACGCCTTGAGGAATTCGGCCTTGAATACCGCTTTGTCGCACAATACTTACAAAGTAAAATTACCTACCAACAAATGCTGAATGGCATACAAAAAGAATCAGAACAATTCGCCAGACGCCAAATGACGTGGTTTAAACGGGACAAAAGAATTCATTGGGTTAAAAACAAAAAAGAAGCCGAAAAATTAATTAAAAAATTTTAAAAAAGGGTCTTCTGGCTAATAAGCCCAAAGACCCCCCCCGGCAATTATAAATTATTTGATAGTATGGATATCAATGAGCCGATCAACTCTCGCATCAAGTTCAGGATGCCACCCATGATATACTCGCCTACCCTTTTCTTTTACAATCTTTCTCCATGAGCAACGCCTGCCCAAGGGAACTTTTAGAATATAAGTCCCATCGGGCCCTTCTTTTAGGGCTCGACGAATTCCAACCAAAGTTCTAATCCTTTCCCAGCGCATCCACGGAAATGCAATAATTCTAAGATAATAAAGCTCCATACACTCTCCTTTTTGCGATAGAGTTACTACTTCATCACCTTTTTTAGTATTTCCTGCACTTGTTGTGGATTTGCCGTTCCGCGGGTTATGGCCATCACCTGCCCTGCTAAAAATTGCAGAGAATTTTTGTTACCTGCCGTATAATCAGCAACGGCTTTTGGGTTTTTAGAAATTACTTCTGTAATAATTTTTTCCAATTGTCCGTCATCTTTCATTTGACCCCAATTATTATCTTCCACGATATTTGAAGGGTCAACGCCGGTATTATACATTTCGGCCAGCACCATTTTTGCTACCTTGCTTGAAATTTCATTTTTATGAATCATTTTGATAAATTCGGCAAAATTTTCCGGCGTAATTTTAAATTCACTTTCATCAAATTCCTTACCGCTTAATAACCCTTGTACATCTGAAATGAGGTAATTTGATGCCAACTTGGTAATCTTTTTAAATTCCGATTTATTTTTTTGATCAATCCATTCATCAAGTTCAGAAATTACTTTTTCAAAATATTCACTCAAATCCTTTTGAGTTACAAAAATTTCTATTTGGCTTTCTTCTAACCCGTATTCTTTTTTAAATCTTTCTCTTTTATTTTCTGGCAGTTCTGGTATTTCCGCCTTTATGTTTGCAATATATTCCTTGGTAAAATGCATCGGCGGTAAATCTGGATCAGGGAAATATCGATAATCGTGCGCCGACTCTTTTTCCCTTTGGGAAAATGTAATTTCTTTTTTGTCATTCCAACCACGCGTTTCCTGGACCACCTTCTCCCCCGCTTCTAATAATTCTGTTTGCCTGGTAATTTCAAAATCAATAGCTTTTTCAACCACCTTAAACGAATTTAAATTTTTAATCTCCACTTTAGTGCCGAATTTTTTGGTTTTACTGACGCTAATATTCACTTCTACTCGCATTAATCCCTTTTCCATATCGGCATCCGAGGCACCTAAGTATTTAAAAATTAACTGTAACTCTTCGGCAAATTCCCGCGCCTCTTTGCCCGAAGTTACATCCGGTTCAGTCACCAATTCCATTAGCGCAGTCCCCGCCCGATTATAATTTACCAACGAATAGTCGGCGCCTTCGGGGTGGATAGAGCTTCCCGTATCTTCTTCTAAATGGATTCGCGTTATCCCGATTTTTTTAAATTTTAAATTTTGAGTTGGATTTTTGACTTTTGATTTTTGACTTTTGACTTCCCCTTCATCTTCAACTTGAATGTCTAGGTAACCATTAGAACAAATAGGCATGTCATACTGGCTAACTTGATAACCCTTAGGAATATCAGGGTAAAAATAGTTTTTGCGATCAAATTTTGATTCACTGGTAATGGTGCAATGCAAAGCCAAGCCGGCCTTAATAACCTTTTTTACGGCTTCCTCATTAGCCACCGGCAAGGTTCCGGGCTGGGCGGTACACACGGGACAAATATTAAAATTCGGCCGTTTTTCATCCGGATCATTTTTACAGCCGCAAAACATTTTTGACTTAGTATTCAGCTCGGCGTGTATTTCAAGGCCGATGGTTGGAGTGTATTTTGATTTCATTTAATAATGTTACCATGTGAATTTTTCCAAGAAAAGTATTGACTTTTTTTATTAATTATGTAAATATAGTTACTGGTGTACTTTCCACACTCTTCTCCGGAGGCAAAGATGCGAAGTTCCTTGAAAACTCTGGCTCTGGTGACAATCGTTTCGGCAACCATCGGCGGAGCAGTCGGGTTTACGGCGGG
>Ga0209541_10002824_pt1 | contig 32518 bp, 34 predicted proteins | sample RifCSPlowO2_01_FD_184027 | JGI IMG/M metagenome (GOLD analysis project Ga0209541, IMG submission 184027) | Groundwater microbial communities from Rifle, Colorado - Rifle CSP2_plank lowO2_0.1 (SPAdes) (version 2) | ecosystem: Environmental > Aquatic > Deep subsurface > Groundwater | place...
GGGACTCGCCTCCCCACCCCCGCAGCAGCCTCACGGCTGCTCGGGTTTATGTTTCTATCGAGATTCGGGACAGAGCCCACCCCTCAGAAACCCTTATAAACCTCTTTTGCCAAGCCCCTGCCATGGGGGTTTACGCTGTTCTGCAGGGCAAGGTAGTCATCGGCCTCTCCGAGAACGTCGAGGTCAGGAACTCCCGCGGGAAGAAAGCTGTCGAGGCCAAGATTGACACCGGCGCCACGAAAAGCTCGATGGACATGGACCTTGCCAGGAAGCTCCATCTCGGCCCGGTCATCAAGTCGAAGATGGTCAAGTCCGCGCATGGCAACATGCTCCGGCCGGTGGTCGAGGCCACCATCATCCTCGCGGGAAAGACCATAACGGAAGAATTCACGCTAGCGGACAGGAAGCACCTCAAGTATGCCATGCTGATCGGCCAGAATGTCCTCAAGAACGGCTTCCTGATAGACCCTTCCAAATAACGCCCCCATTATCCACCCACCATGAAAGCAGCGCTCATCTCACTCGGAAGCAGGAGCTCGCAGATGACTCTTGAGGCGATGAAGCCGCATTTCGAGCAGGTCGACGCCATCAGCCTGAAGCAGATAGAAGTGAGCTTGGGAGACAAAGGAAAGCGCCGCGTGCTCTACGAAGGAAACCCCCTCCCGGAATATGACTGCATCTATGCCAAGGGCTCGTTCCGCTACGCCCAGCTGCTGAGGAGCATCACCGAGATTCTCAGGGAGGCATCCTTCATGCCCATCGCTCCCGAAGCGTTCACCGTGGGCCACGACAAGATCCTCACCCATCTCGCGCTGCAGCAGTATAACATCCCCATGCCCGCCACCTACCTCATCTCCTCGGCCAAGGCGGGCAAGAAGCTCCTGACGGAGGTGCATTACCCCCTCATCATGAAATTCCCGCACGGCACGCAGGGCATCGGGGTGATGGTGGCGGACTCCTATGGCTCCGCATCCTCCATGCTCGACGCCCTCATTGCGCTCAGGCAGCCGTTCCTCATCCAGGAATACATCGATACCGGCGGGGTGGACATACGGGCATTCGTCGTGGGCAATGAGGTCGTTGCCTCGGTGAAGCGCGTCGCCTCGAGGGGAGAAGTCCGCGCGAACGTCCACATGGGCGGGACGGGGAAAGCGCACCCCCTGGACACCTACCAGAAGCGCGTCGCCATTGATGCGGCGAAGGCCATCGGCGCGGAAATCTGCGCCGTGGACATGCTTGAAGGCCCCAAAGGGCCGTTGGTCATCGAGGCCAATGTCTCCCCCGGGCTGCAAGGCATCATCTCCACCACCGGCGTCAATGTCGCGGAGAAGATCGCCGCCTATCTCGCGAAGAAGGCAGAGGGCTTCCAGGCGAAGAGGAAGGGCCAGCAGGCCTCGGAGATGGTAGACCAGGCGGGCTCTGAGGATTTCGCGCAGCAGATCATCGTGCACCCGAACTTCCGCGCGGACCGCATCCTGCTTCCCAAGATCGTCACGGACATCACCCGCTTCACCGAGACGGACGAGATCGTCCTCAAGATAGAGAAGGGAAGGATCACGATAGAGAAGCTCTAGTTCTTTCCGTTACGTTCCATTACGCGATCAGCTTCGCGTACAGCAGCACTCCTATCACCGTCAGGAGAAGCCCAGCGAGAAAGCCGTAGATGAAATCAGCCGAGAAGAAGCGGTGGTGCTTGAGCCATTCGAGGTGCTTTGCCCCTTCTTCGATACCGGGGGAAGACCCCCCTTTCTCCTCGTTCACCTTCCTGAACAGGGCCTCGAGCTTCTCCCCGATGGCGGCATCCTTTTGGGCTGGCGATTGTCTGGCAGGCTCTTCCTCTTGCCGGGCAGGGGGCTGCTCCGCGGCATCCTTCTTCTGCTCTCCGTGAGGGACTTCGCTGAGCTGCACAGGAGCCTTCTGCGCTTTCTGCACGGCATAGACCTTCTTCTGCTCCTGCCTTTTCCGTTCAATCTTCTGCGCCAGGTACCTCTTTCCGGCTTCCTTGAGCGCTTCGCCCAGTTTTCTCGATATCTCCTCGCGCGACCTCAAGCCGCGGATCTGCCTTGCCAGCTCCTCTTCCCCGAAGACGCCCGCAATCCAGTTCGAGAAGTCGTTCCTAGCCGGGGTGACATGGTGGGAGAACGTCCTCTCGTCCATGCTCACGAGGGCGTTGGCAAGCTCATGCAGGTTCTTCAGGACGCGGCCATTGGCCAGCCGGAAGCACTGCTCCTGCGGCGCATTCCTTAGAATATTTTCTCCCACGCTACACCTCTTTTCCTCGACAGGCCATTCCAGTAGCTATGTCTATCCCTTCCTGTAGAAGGTCATTATATAATGTTTTGTTATGAGTAAAGAATGGATACAGCACTGGGGAGCAGCAGGCATTATCCGAAGATGCCGAACAATCCACTTGCCTTCTTCTGCTTGGCTTCGATAAGGGCCTCGATGTCCGCCAGCTGCTGCTTCAGGTTCCCGATCTGCTCCGTAAGCACGGCCTTGGCCACGTCGCTGGGCACCTCATCCGCGAGGGTCGTCAGGGCTTCGATGGAGGCCTCCAGCTTTTTCTTGCTCTCTTCCAGTTGGGTGATTTCCCGTCCCTCAGCCTCCTTTGCCAATCCGAAGAGGAGCCTGAACTTGTAGCCAAAGCCCTTTTCATTCTCCTTCCCTTCCAGCTCCTTGAGGTTATCAGACACATTCAGGATGTCGCTCGCCTTGTCCTCGATGAGATAGAGGTATTCATCCGGCACGTCGGAGTCCCGCAATGAGGCGAGCTTCCCTGCCGCCTCCTCTGCCCTGCTCCCCGAGAGAATCCCCTGTTTCGCCTCTTCGGAGCGGTTGGAGCTTTTCACCGCGCTGATCTTGGCATTCACGACGAAGGGGAACGTCCTGATGTCGCCGAAGCTCTTTGGGCTGATCACTCCCTTATAGACCGTCGTCTCCTCGAGCTTGAGCTGCTCCTGGAGGTTCTCCACGAACAGGCCGAGCTTCTCCATGTCCTCTTCCGTGGCGCTGTTCAGGACAGCGAGGAGTATCTCCACCTTATCCGCCTTCCCGATGTCTTCCCTGTCCCCGATGAGCCCGGAGAACTTGCACCGCTTCCTCGTCTCCTCAATGACGAATTTCCGGAGGTTCTCTTCGGTGAGCGAGCTGCGGCACTGCTCCGCCATCCCTTTCATCTCCCCGCATCTCTTGGTGCCGTACTCCAGGCACCGCTGCTGCTCTTCCCCCATCCTGCTGCATCTCTCTTCGATGTGCTTCAGCCGGTAGGTGAGCTCCTCTGCGCACATCTTTTCCATCTGCGCGGCTTGCTGCTCCATGCCGCGCACGTTCTGCTCCAGGCACTGCTTGAGGAGGGCATCCGTGCCGCATCCTTTCTCCAGGCGTTCGCATGTGCCTTTCTGGCTTTCCCATTGGCGCTCGCACTGCTCGGCGCTGTTCCCGTAGCCGGAAGAGCCTGCCGCGGGCGCCTGCCACCCGCTCCCGGACGCCTCGCAGTAATAGAACACGCATCCCTTGTCGTCCACCCGTTTCTGTACGTAGGAGTTCGGCCCGCATTGGGGGGTCTCTGAGCGCGGGCACTCGCCTTCAACGACATTGCCGGTTATCGCCGTGCCATCGGCATCGGCATTCGGCTCGCAATAGTAATAGGCGCATCCATTGTCGTCTTTCTTGGCCACATGGGAATTCGCGTCGCAGGTCGGCTCCACAGGCTCCGGGCATCTTGGCGCCGGGCAGGGGTCGAAATTGCAGTTGTTCGCGGGGTTCCTCCTCATCGAAGTGCCGTCAGGGCATTGGTATGTATCGGCAGGGCAGGAAATGCCCTCGCAATAATAGTCCACGCATCCATTGCTATCTGCTTTTTTCTGAAGCGCTTGGCCGGAGCCGCAGGCCGGCACCGGCCTGTCCGGGCAGGCAGCGCCTTCGCAATAGTACTCCGCACAGCCATTGCTGTCCACTTTCTTCTGCAGCACCTGATTGGAGGAGCAGACGGGGGAAGGGCGCTGCGGGCATTGCTGGTAATTCCACGAGCCCTCTCCTGAGCTGCCCTGGGAAGGAACTCCTCTGCAGCGCTCCATGAACCTGTCCTTGTCGCAGTCCTGGTTTTGCCTGGCGCGCTCGCAGTCCGCGAGCATCCTCTTGCCTTCCGCCTCCATCATCCACTTGCATCTCTCTTCTGATTTTTCCTTGTGGTCCCTGAGCTGGTCAGCGATGCGCGCCTTGCATGCCTTCTCAAGGGCGTCCTTGTTCGGCGGGCAGGCGTTCGCGGCCATCTCCGCCCTCATCATGTCGTCCATCTCCCTGCCCTCGGGAGGAAAGAACTGGCCCATGCGCATGCAGCCTTCTTTCACCATCTCGCCGCATTTGGTCTCCTCTGCCCCCGCCTTGGCGCAGATGCTCTGGAGGTCGCCGACCTTTTCCTTTAATTTGGCGATGACGATGTCTGCCATGCCTTCAGGATTGTCGCAGTAGTCCTTGACGCTCCGCGGATTGATGTCATCGCCAATATGCTGGAACACCATCCCGAAGACCATGTGCTCCTTGGAGTAGCCTCCGTAGGAGGGGCCATAGTCCATGCGGTCATCAAAGCCCTCGCGCTCGTAGGAGAATTCAGAGTTGCGCCCGGGATTCTGCATGCCGCCGTATCCATCCCCTGGATAAGGATAGGCGACCGCCCCGGAGCCTCCATCCATCATGCCCGGCCCCCCGGAATACCCTTCGTATGGGCTGCTTCCAGGATATCCCCCGGGCCCTGAAGAGCCGCCCGGTCCGCCAGAACTGCCGCTGCTTTCAGGATATTGCCCATTGCCGTATTGGGCGAGCGCAGCGCTGCTGTAGACGAGAACGAAAATGGTGAGAATGCAGATGGCCTTTTTTATCATAATCACCTCTAATGCTTTGTTCCCCATGATAAGAGTATTTAATGTTTTCTTTTTTCTTGGAAAGAAAAGCTTGGCCAAAAGTCCTCGGAGAACGGAGTTCTCCGGGACCACAGAAACGCAATGTGTTTCTGCTGGAAAGAAATAAACGCCGTGGCCCAGATTGCGAACCGACCTTTTCTTTCGCCTTCCCTGCGGTCAGGCAAAGAAAAGTTCGACCAAAAGAAATGAAATAAACGCCGTGGCCCAGATTTGAACTGGGAAATCCTTTCGGAAACAAGCTCTATGGTACTGTCCTTTTTTCCAGGCTTACGCTCAGTTTGCAACTGATTTGCGCAGTACCAGGTTGTGCCACCACGGCAATGAGGAGGGCGGATGAAAGATTTGTTTATAAATGTTCTTTGTGATTATCAGTCCCCCAACCAACGCGCGCACTGGGGGCGCGCCAAGCATTCGCCGGAGGCAGGAAGGGGCGTGTCCTGCTTTACCGCCTCATCATGGAAAACCATCCCTTGGCAGGGTGTTGTGTATTGCCGTACCTCTTGTATGCCATCCACCCCGGCACAATCACGCCGACGACGCCGAGAAGGATGATCGCCCTGAGGGGAAGGCCGGCATAATTGAGCGCCGCGACCAGGAGGAGCGTTGCGATGGCGCCGACGTCCCATCCCATCTCCCCCCAGGCCATGTACCACACCGGATCCCTGGCCGCCTTGCCGCGGTTGTAATACGGCAGGTTCACTGCGGGGTCGAACAGGACGTCCTTGAAAAAATTGAGTGCGTTCGTCGCAATGACCGCCAGCGGAGTGAAGACAAACCCGGCCTGCATGGCGATTTTCATGATGGTGGCAGGCCCGCCGCCGAGCAGCATGGCCTTTCCCTTGCCCTTGTCGAGCCAATAGCCCCCCATCAGGAACAAGAGCGCCTGGAGCGCGATGCCCACGGCGATGATGCCGCCGAAGAGCGCCACATTCCCCGCGATGAGGAACACCATCATGCCCCAGACGAACAGGTAGCTGTTGTCATAGGATGCCTTTGCCGCGAACAGGGTGAACCCCCATTTCGGGGTTTTGACGCCTTCCCGCACAGGCCCCACGGGAGGGATTTCCGGAAGCGCGACGAGCCAGACCGGGAGAGCCGAGAGCGCGACTGCCGCCGCGCCGACGAGGAACACCCAGCCGAATCCCGCTGTCGCGGCCAGCACGCCACTCACCGCAGGCACGATCGCGGTGGCCAGCATCCCCAGCACGGAGCGCACCGCCATCTGCTTGCCGCGGTGCTCGTGGTCGCCGGCGATGCAGAACAGGGAGTGGTAGGCCATCCAGTACAGGCTGTCAAAGACGGCAATGGCGGTGAAATACGCGACGACGAGCCAGCCCAGCCCGTGCACCGGGACGAGCAGGAAGAAGGCAAGCGCGTTGCCCAATGCGCCAAGGATGATGCTCGCCTTCAGCCCGGCGTGGCGGACGAGGCGGATGGTCCCTGTCCTGGCGAGGAGCCTGGCCGCGAAATGCCAGGCCCAGAGCAGCGCAATCGCCCACGGCGGGATCCCCTCGCTGAGGAAAAACGCCGCGCTGAACAGCACTTTCGCCTGGTCAGAGACGACGACGAGGAGGGAATGGGCATTGAGGAGGTTGATGGAGCGGTTGCTGAGGTAGCCCATGCGCCTGCACGAAAACAGGAGAATTTAATCCTTTGCCTGGTGGAAAGAAAACAGCAATCCTTGCCGGCCCTATTGGAAATCCTTCAGCATGCTCTCGTACTGGTCGCGGTACATGTCGTAGTGGTCGTCGCAGACCGGCCGGCCGTTCCACTTCTTGGTTGCCGGTGCGGAGCATCGGGGTTCCTTGCATTCTGACATGAGGTGCGGTGAAGCGGCAGGGTATAAAAATCTTTTTGAGGCGCTTGCCGCCATCTGTTGCCGCATACCATCTGAACCGGGAAACCGGCAACAAGCATAATCTATTAAAAATGCAGCGCATTCCCTCGGCCAATGAAACAACCGGCTTCCGGGGGCAGGCCCGCTCTGTCAAGGGATTGGGAAGAAGTGTATGTCATCTCCCAGAAAAATGGCAGGCTGAAGAAGGCTTCCGCCGTAGTGTACCCTCTCTCCATCGGCATCCCGAAAAGCGCCGCCAACACGCTCTCCTCTGTCCTTCAGACCGGAGATAGCCCCTTCATCGTTGCGGGCATTACCGGCTCCCAGGACAAACAGTATATTGATTCCATAATCAAGGCAACCTTCTCAGGCGGATTGAGGTCTTCCCACCCTGCGGCGTTCCCGTTCCTCTCCCAGACCCTTACCGCCAATGGCGTTCCCAACGTGCTGGACCCCCCTCTTCCATCGTACTATGCTGTTGTTCAATATCGTTGATCGGATTCTCTAATCGGGGAAACAGCGAAGGCTGGCGCCGCCCTTGAACAAGACCACAAAAGACTGTTAATGGACTCCGCTTGCTTATCCGCAGCAGAACAGAAAGAAAACGCTCCCTTTACTCCTTCATCTCAATCTCGATATTCAACCCTTCAGGGATCGGGACCCTCATCACCAGGCGCAGGGCCCTCTCATCCAGGCCCAGATCAATCACCCGCTTGTGGACGCGCATCTCGTAGCGCTCCCATGTGGCTGTCCCCTCGCCGTCAGGCGACTTCCTTGTCGTCACCCTCAGCTTACGCGTCGGCAGGGGGATCGGGCCGCGCATCACCACACCGGTCTTGTCCGCGATCTCTTTGATGGAGGTGCAGACCTCATTGACCTTGTTGATGTCAATGCTTGCCAGCTTGATGCGTGCTTTTTGCATGGTGAGCGTGCCACACGATAATCATCGAGGTTATCGTGCAAAAGGGTTGGTGAAAAAAGGGTCTAGGCTTTCTTCACGAGGTCGATGCACATTCCCGCGGCCACGGTCTGGCCGGAATCGCGGATCGCAAAGCGCGCGAGCTGCGGGATGTCCTTCTGCCTCTCGATGACGAGCGGTTGGATTGGTTTGATCTTGACGATGGCCGCGTCCCCGTTCTTGATGAAGTCCGGCTTCTCCTCCTTGGTCTGGCCGGTTGCCGGGTCGAGCTTCTTCACGATCTCCTCGATCCTGCACGCCACCTGGGCCGTGTGGATGTGGAACACCGGCGTGTAGCCGACGGTGATGACGCTCGGGTGGTTCAGCACGACAAGCTGCGCGGTGAACTCCGTGGCCACGGTCGGGGGATTGTTCGGATGGCCGAGCACGTCCCCTCTCTGGATGTCGTTCTTCGCGAGCCCGCGGACGTTGAAGCCCACGTTGTCCCCCGGCTCTGCCTCGGTGAGCTGCTCGTGGTGCATCTCGATGGTCTTCACTTCCCCAGAGACACCCTTGCCTTCCCTGCCGGGCACGATGATGACCTTGTCATTCACCTTCATGATGCCCGTTTCCACTCTTCCCACGGGAACGACGCCGATGCCGGTGATGTTGTAGACATCCTGGATGGGCAGCCTCAATGGGAGGGTGGTGGGCTTCTCCGGCTGCTTGAAATTGTCCATGGCCTCCAGAAGGGTGGGGCCCTTGTACCATGCCATGTGCGTGGCCTTGTTCGCCACGTTCTCTCCCACCAGGCTCGCGCCGGGCACGAAGAGGACCTGGTCCGGCTTGAAGCCGACGCTCTTGAGGAGGGCAGTCACCTGCTCCTTGACCTCGTTGAAGCGCTTCTCTTCCCACTTGGCCATGTCCATCTTGTTGACGTAGACGATGAGCTGTCCGACTCCCAGGGTTCTTGAGAGGAACACGTGCTCCTTGGTCTGGGACTGCACGCCGTCTCCGGGGTTGCCGGAAACGACGAGCACGGCGGCATCCGCCTGGGATGCGCCGGTGATCATGTTCTTGATGAAGTCCTTGTGCCCGGGAGCGTCGATGATGGTGTAGTAATACTTCGGCGTCTCGAACTTCTTGTGGGCGAGGTCGATGGTGACGCCCCTCTCGCGCTCCTCCTTGAGGTTGTCCATGACGAACGCGAACTCAAACCCTCCCTTGCCGAGCTCCTCTGCCTTCTCCTTGAGCTTGCGCATGGCCTGCTCGTCGATGTTCTTGGTGTCGTAGAGCAGCCTGCCCACCGTGGTGGACTTGCCGTGGTCGACGTGCCCGATGAATACAAGGTTCAGATGCGGTTTTCCTTTTGCCATGGTATGTTCCTCCTGTACGTGTTTTGAACTTGAATATGATATATACTATATACGCGCGTGAATGCGAATAAGCACCCCTATGCGACAATCTGGGGGAGAAGGAGGGCGTTTATAAAGGTTATGGTTTGATTATCCGTCTGAAACACCGCTGTTTTGCCATGCTCTTCAGAAGAGCAGATGATACACCAGACTCACCACCAGGTCGACGTCCGGCCCGTACACGATTGCCCCTCCCAAAGTCCCGGTGATGCTGATGGCAATGAGCCTGGCAAGCGCGGCCAGCGCAACGATGAATGACTCCCGGATCAGCCCCATCACCGCGTACAGCGACAGCAGCGCGATGGGAAAATGCACGAAGATGGGGTGGATGTTGAGCGGCACACCTCATACAGTATTTTGCCCATCTAAAATTATTGCGGATGCCGGATTCATTTTCCTGCTCTTATCACTTATCCCTGCGTTCCGCTTGGCTGTCTCCCAATCCAGAATTCAGCCACAACTGGCCACCACGAGCTTCACCGGCTTGCCCTTGTAGAGCACGATGGTGCTTGTCTTCACCAGCGTCCCCGCGCTGCAGGAGACGCGCGTGGCAAGATGGGACTTCTCCTGCGGCGTTCCAAACGGGCACTCCACCTCGTGGGTGGAATTGTAGTTCCTGAACCACCCTCTCCTGGCGAGGTTGCACGCCTGGGCCGCGGTGCTGTCATAGAAGGAGCAGCCGTGGATGCCGTCGCAAGAGGAGTGGATGGTATCGTCTCCTGCCCCTGTGCAGTCTGCCTCGCAGGAACCGAGAGGGACCAGCGAATGATTGGAAATGAAATCGGACACTGTTCTGGACTGAGGGGGAACGACAATCCCTTCTTTTGTGAGCGAAGCATAGTCTTCATGGGAAACGACAAGGTTATACGTTCCGCAGTCCACCGCCATGGCGTACTTTCCTGAGCCATCGGTCGTTGCCGCCGCCTGTGTCATGGTGCCGGACAGGGCGGAGACCGTCGCATCAGCCAAGGAAGCATTGCTCTCTCCGGCAACCGTTCCTGCGATGCTGCCTTTGCAGTCCATATCTGCGCAGTCCGTCGTGCCGTCGCAGTCGTTGTCGGCTCCATCAGTGCATGATGTTTCGGAATCCGCCTTAGTCGCATTGTAGATTCCCGCAACATTGTCGCAGAGGGAATCGCCGCACTGGAAGTCCATGCTATCCAGGTCCGCATTGGTGCCTGCATCCTGCCACTGGCAGCCAGAGGAGCAGGTCTGGTAGGATGCATTGTTGCATCGCGCACTTCCGGCAGGGCAGACGCCTTCATTGAAGCATTCCCAGGCTCCCCAGTCGCAGTTATAGCAGGACGGGAAACCAAAACCCCCGATGCCCCCAAGCTCAGTAACCGCTCCACCAGACGCCCCACTCCGTTCCTTCCATTCCTTCGCGCTCACCATCCCGACAATGGAGTTTTCAAATGCATTCACGCTGTCTTGAGATCCTTCAAGTGAGCTCGTCCCACTAAACCCACAGGTGCCGCCGCATGTCCTTTTCAGGGTTCCGCAGTTCCCGCAGCTTCCACCATACTCCACCGTGCCGGGATAGCAGGTGCCGGAGCCGATGCAATTGTTTTGGCAGTCATAGTAGCCGCAGTTCCCGCATGGCTGTCCGTTATTTCCCGAACATGGGGGGGGTGGCGGATTACCACCGCCACCGGCGGCTGAGAAGGAATTTGAGACAATCAACAATACGACGAGGAAGAACAAAAATGTGCGGGAAAACATACCACTACCCTTGCAATCTCCCTATTTAAACTTTTTTAGCAAAAAACCCGCAATAACAATGCAATCAAACCCCGACCATCGCATCAGTCAGCCCTTTGCGCTTCTTGATGTCGTCGATGACCTTGGTCTGGATCTCCCCCGGGATGCGCTCGAAGCTCTGGTCCACGAGGGATGAGACGCCCCTCCCCTCGGTCGCGGAGCGGAGGTCGGACGACCACCCGAGCATGTTCATGACCGGCAGCTTCGCCTTCACCGCCACCTGGGTCTCTTCCTGATTCATGTCCAGCAATTGCCCTCTCATGGAGGACACGAGCTTGGTGATCTCGCCCATGTACTCAATCGGCGCCTCGATCAGCATGACCTGCATGGGCTCGAGCATGATCGGGCCGGCATACATCATCGCCCCCCTGATGCCTTCCCTGATGGCGGGGTACACCTGCGCCGGGCCGCGGTGGATGGCGTCCTCGTGGAGCGTCATGTCCGTCAGGTTGACGCGGATGCTCACGCACGGCTCCCGCGCGAGAGGGCCCTTGCGCATGACCTCCTCGAACATGTCCAAAATCAGCTCCATCACTTCCTGCGCGTACACCTGCCCCCTTGTCCGGTCACAGAAGATGCTGCCGTTGTAGATGTCTTTTACCTGTTCAGCTTCCTTGGAGTCCATGCCGGTCTCCACGAACGCGTCGCGTATCTCGAGGTTCTTCTTCTTGAGCCTGCCTTCCGGGATCCTGCCGTCCTTGATCATCTGGGAGATCTGCGGATTCAGCGGCTCGACCGTGAAATAGAACTTGTTGTGCTTGTTGGGCGTCTTGCCCTCCACTTCCTGCGAGGCCTTGGTGATGGACTCGCGGTACACGACGATGGGCGGCGAGGTCTGCACTTCCACGTTCTTCTCGGTGACGATGCGGTTCTCGACGATCTCGAGATGCAGCTCGCCCATGCCGGACATGAGGTTCTCCCCCGTCTCCTCGTTGATCTCGATCTTGATGGACGGGTCCTCCCTGCTCACCTTGCGCAGCACCTCGACGAGCTTCGGCAGGTCCTGCATCTTCTTCGGCTGGATGGCCTTGGTGATGACCGGCTCGAAGATGTGCTTGAGCTCCTCGAACGCCTGCTCCGGCTCGAGGGTCACGGTCTCGCCGGCGTTGCCTATCACTCCCGAGATGGCGCACACGTTCCCGGCGGGGATGTAGTCGATGAGCTCCGGCTTCACGCCGTTGTAGATGTAAAGGTTCTGGATCCGTTGCTTTTGGTTCGCGTTGTTGAGGAACACCTCGACGCCCGGGCGCAGCGTGCCGGAGAAGAGCCTGCCGGCGGAGATGTCCTTGCCGGACCTTGGGTCGATTACGATGCGCGTGATGACGAACGCCACCTTCCCGTTGGGGTCGCAGCTGACGAGGTTCCTGCCCAGCTCGCTCTCCTTGTCGCCGTGCCAGATCTTCGGGATGCGGTACTTCTGCGCGTCGATGGGGTTGGGATGGTGCCTGATGACCATGTCGAGGATGACCTCGTGCAGCGGCGCGTTCTCCCACACCCATGCCTTGCGCTCCTCCTCGCCCATCTCGTAGATCCTGAGGATGTCCTTGAACCCGACGTTCTTCTTCTGCATGAACGCGAACGAGAGCGCCCAGTTCTCCCTCGCGCTTCCGAAGGCCACGGAGCCGTCCTGGATGCTGACCTTCCATGCCTGCTTGTACTGCGGCTCGGCTATCTGCTCGACGAGCCTGTTGAACCCCGCGATGAGCTTGACGAACCGCTCCTGTATCTTCTCCGGCGGCAGCTTCAGTTCCTTGACCAGCCTGTCCACCTTGTTGATGAACAGCACCGGCTTGACCCTCTCCCGCAATGCCTGCTTGACCACCGTCTCGGTCTGCGGCATGACGCCCTCCACCGCGCAGATGAGCACGACGGTGCCGTCGATGGCCCGCATGGCCCTCGTGACGTTGCCGCCGAAGTCCACGTGCCCCGGCGTGTCGATGAGGTTGATGAGGTACTCCTTCCCCTGGTAGTTATGGACCATGGACACGTTGGCCGCGTCCACCGTCATGAGGCGCTCCTGCTCGTCCTTGTGCTGCCACGTGGCCATGCCCGCCTCCAGGTCTCCGGCACTCTTCTCCGCCATGTGGCCCGATGCCGCGAGGAGGTTGTCGGTGAACGCCGTCTTGCCGTGGTGGATGTGCGCGGAGGTGCATATATTGCGGATGTTCTCGGGATGCTTCGTGATCCTCATGACCTTGTCGACCATTCGTTCTGCCATGTCTCAATGCCTCATTCGTTCAATGTTTTTTTGTGCCCAAACAACCGTCATGGCTCGCTTCGCGAGAGGAAGCTAGGCGCCGCGCCCAATGCTGCATGCGCGGCGCATCCTTGGCGCCCTCAATGGGGCGCCTATCAACGCGCGCCCGTCGCGGCTCTGGAGGGCGCGCCACTCTTTTCCGCCGAAGGCGGCCTTTAGTATGACTAAGATGATGCTTGAATGATGTTTAGAAGACATGCGCTTCGTGCACGGTCTTGTAGGTGTGGAGATCCTTGTCGGTGAACCAGAGCTTGATCTCTTCCCTGGCTTCCTGCAGGGATCCTGAGGCGTGGATGATGTTCTTGCCGCCGGACCCCGTCTGGGAGGCGTACTTCATGGACAGGTGGGCGAAATCCCCCCTGATGGTGCCCGGAGGGGCATCGCTCGGTGAGGTGGGGCCGACGAGCTTGCGCACATTGTCGACCGCGTGCACGCCCTCCACCGCGAAGGCCACGACGGGCCCCTCGCTCAGGAACGCGACAAGGTCCTTGAAGAATGATTTGCCCGCGTGCGCCTTGTAGTGCTTCCGGGCGAAGCCCTTGTCCACCCAGACCATCTTCATGCCCACGATCTTGAGCCCGGTCTGCTCGAAGCGCCTGATGATGTTCCCGGTAAGGCTGCGCTTCACCCCGTCCGGCTTGATGACCACAAGGCTGCGCTCGATCATGGTGCCCTCACTTGCTGACGGGAGAACTCCTCGCCCTGCCCGGGGCAGCACCGACTCGCTCTTGCTTTGGTATTCGCTATCGGCACTCCCCGCAGTGGATGCCGGAAGCTCGCTTCCGAGCAGGGGCGTCCCCCTGCCGATTTGCTTATGCTCTTGATGATATCGCTCGTGAACATGGTGCTGCCCTTCGTGTTCTCCCTTTTTATTCCTCGCGCTTCTCCTGCCTCTCTTTCTTGTACTTGGACGACCATCTGGTCTCCAGGAATTTCCTGCCGAGCTTGAGGGTGTTCTTCTCGCACTTGGTCGAGCAAAAGTAGAGTATCTTGCCGTCCTTCTTGACGTACATCTTCCCCGTGCCGCGTTCCATCGCCTCTCCGCAGAAGCTGCACTTCGCCATTTAGCTCGTGCCCCTGCCTGCCTTCTGCAGCTGCCGTGCCTCGAACTCGGTCTCGCGGAGCATGAGGATGTCCCCCAGTTGCACCGGACCCTTGACGTTCCTCCTGAGGATCTTGTTCTTGTCCCTTCCATCGAGGACGCGGCACCGGACCTGGATGGCCTCCCCTCTCGAGCCGGTCCTTCCCACGACTTCCTCCACCTTGGCGGGATAGGAAGGGGTGAACTGCACCGTCCCTTTTGCGCCTTCCTGCTCCTGCTGCCTCGACGGCCGCCTCTGGGATGGCCGTGCCTGCTGCGGGGGAGCCTGCTGGGGTTGTTCTGCCATGTTAACGGGAGATGATGTCCTTGATGAGGCCCTTCGCCTCGCCCTCGACGACGATTGCGATGCTTGCCGTGGGCCTGTTGATGCCTGCGGCCGTGCCAAGCTCTTCCTTGCTCGGGACCTGGATGCACACGATGCCCTTCTCTTCCGCGAGCATGGGGATGTGCATGACCACTTCCGCGGGCTGCGTGTCCTTCGCGATGACCACGAGCTTGGCCTGGCCCTTGGCCACCGCCTTCGTGGCCTCGTTCGCGCCCTTCCTGATCTTGCCCGTTGCCCGGGCTACTTCAATTGCCTCGTAGACCTTGTCCGCGAGCTCCTTGGATGCTTCGATTGCTGCCATAGTGTCCTCCATGCCGAGTTCGAGGGATATTTTTAAAGGTTATGGTGCAGAAAAACTGCCTCCCTCAGGGTTTCCCCGTCATCAGTCATCGGTTATGCTGCTGGGAAGCGATGGATTGTTTATAAGGGTTGTGGTGGGTTTAAATCAATTCACCTTGGCCCTGTCCAGCGGAATAGTTTGATGGTCGGGAGGAACGATATGCGAATAAGTGGGCCCATAGGCCTGCCTGACAGCAGAGACGCCCCGAGGGCAGAGTGCGGCATGCCCTTTTCCTTCGAAGAGGTACTCGAATATCGCCGCAACTTTCTTCTTTGCTCTGAGGGTAAGAAGGGGTTCTCCAGCCACCAACAGCTCATTGGCATACATGGCAGTTGTCAGGAACGCTTGTGATGCCTCTTTTTCGTTGCCAAAATTCGCCTGCCATTCAAAAAGGCGGTAGAGCCCCGTCGCGAAGCCGGCGCGTGCGCAATCATGTATCACAATGACGGATTTCTCTTGGGCGGATCCCTGATCTAGATAATGCCTCTTCAGCACATCATCGTTTTTTTTCATTTCCGTAAGGCGTACCGCCTCAGTATAGGAAGCCATCATGTGGTGGATGTTGGTGAACACTCCCTTTTTGTCGATGACGAAGAAGCCTTCTTTAACGACATCCCCTAATATCCTCCCAAGGCGGTAATGAAATTGAGGATCCTCCGCAGCGCCGGTGGCGAGATATTTGGCATGAGCCTCTGCCGTGCACAGTGCTTCCAATTTTGCATGGGGGTTTCCTGCCCCAACAGCAATCTTGAGATTCCTGCTGATTTCCGCGTTCGCCTTACGTATGACATAAGGGTCAAGGGTCCCCGCTTGGATGCTCATTATCGTGGTATGCTGGCGGGATTTATATTTCTATTTATTTTATCCCTCATTTAGTGATAACAAACTATCCAGAACTCAGCATCCTCCGGCTACTCAAGCACCATCCCGCACTTCCCGCAGTAGTACTCCCCGTGGTCGTGCTCGATCTCCGTGGAGCCGCATTCCGGGCACTTGCGCTGCATCTCCTCGTGCTGCACGTCCTCCATCGCCTTCTCCGGGCCCTTGCGGCGTCGTGCCATGGGTTCCCCCTCGGTGAACGAGTTTTTTAAAGCTTTCGCTCGGCCTTTTCTTCCCGATCCCCTCCGTGCACGGAGGCACGGCCTCCGGCACCCTGAACACGCAAAGCGTTTTCACGGGGCCGCGAAAGAAAAGCTTGGGGAAAAGAAAAAGATATGCTGTCGCACCGCCAGAGACGGCGTTTCATAGTGGTGGGTGCCCTGCAACGCTATACCACGACCCTGCTCACGTGGTCCTGCTTCGCTATCCGGATGACGTTATCGACGAAACTCTCGATCTTCGCCTCGTGGGAGACGATGATGACCTGCCCGATCCTGAGCGTCTCCAGCACCTCGCGGACCTTGTCGAGCTGCTCCGTCGAGAACCCGTCCGTCGGCTCGTCCAGCATGAGGATGTCCCGGGTCTTGATCTCCGCCACGACATCGTTGATGACCCTGTTCAGCGCCAGGCGGTAGGACAGCGCCACCGACGTCTTCTCCCCGCCGCTCAGGTTGTCGATGGAAGTCTCGTAGCCGTCCTGCTCGATGAGGGGGGTGAACTCGTCATCCAGGCGCACCGACAGCATCTCGTCCTCCATCAGCGTCGAGAACCAGTTCCGGAACAGCTCGCTGAACTCCTTGTTGATCTGCAGCATGACATGGCGCTCCATCGTGAGCATGAGGTTCATGAAGAACGCGGACAGCCACTCGTGCACGCCCCGGAGGCGCTTCAGCTTCTCCACGGCCCCTGATTTCTCGCGGATGTCCTTCCCGATGACGGCAAGCAGGCGCTGCACCCCTTCGAGCTCCTTCTTCATGCCCAGGTGCTCAAGTTCCGCCTTCTGCTCCTTCCCCCGTGCCTTCTCCACCTCTTCCTTCGCGGACTGGTAGCCTTCCTCCGCTGCCTTCTTCTGCCCGAGCTGCAGGATGAGGTCCAGCTTCCGGACGCTGATCTGGCCAATCTCTTTTTTGAGGGATTCCTGCTCCCCCTCCTTCAGCATCCTGTCCTGCCGCCTCCTGCCGAGGGTTTGGAGCTTCACCCTGAGCGCGGCCGCCTCGCCCTGCCTTTTCCTCAGCTCGTCCGCTTCCTTTTGCAGCGCGCCCATGGCCCCCGTGATTTCGCTCTCCCTCTGCTTCTCTTTCACGAGGAGCGAATCCCACTCCTTCTGCTTCCTTGCCTCGTCGGCGGCGATGGCCTCCTTGTGCGAATGGGCGACGCGCTGCCGGCACAGCGGGCAGTCATCGAGCGTCATCACCTTCCGCGCGGTGTCCTCGCTCTGCTCCTTCTTCGTCAGGAGGGAGCTCACGGACTGGTGGACGGCCCTCAGCTCTTTCTCTTTGGACTGGAGCGCGGACATCCTCTCCATGATTCCCTTGGCATGGTCCGCGATGTCCCTGCCCTGGGTCTCGTTCTCCAGCACCAGGATCTCTTTCGCGGCACGCTCAAGCTCTGCCGCGTTCCTCTTCCGCTGCTCCAGGATGGCGCCCATCCTCGCCTCAAGCCCCGCGAGCTCGCGCCTGAGGAGCTGCGCCTCGCGCGCCTCCTTCTCGGCCTTCTCGAGCGCGGCCGCTTTCTCCCTCGCCATCTTCCGCGCCTCCCCGAGGGCAGGCTGGAGCTCCGCAATCCGCCCGGCGATCCCGCGCTGCTCTTCCTCAAGCTCTTCCTGTTCCCTCTTCTTCTCGGGAAGATTCGCGGAGAAGCCCTCCAGCTCCTTGCGCCTCTCCTTCAATGCCCCGAGGACGATGACGGAATTCTCCCTGATGCGCTTGTACTTGTCGACGTTGAACACCCGCCGCAGGATATCGAGGCGCTCCTCCTTCTTCGCGGTGAGTATCTCCTTCATCGCCTCCTGCGGCGTGTAGACCGTGTACCTGTAGATGAGGTCCTTGCTCTTGCCCACGAGATCCTTGGGATAGCCGAGAATCTCGAAGACCAGGGCGCGCAATTCCTTCGGCGTCGCGTCTTTCTTCACACCGTCCCTGATGAGGTAGCCGGCATCCTGCACGATGCCGTTCGCCGCCTGTTTCAGCACCCTTTTGATGAGGATGTCCCTGCCGTCGATGGAAAAGACCAGCTCTACGGAGCCCTCGCGCTTCCCGTGGCGCAGCAGCGAGGAGCCCGGCAGCTCCGATGCCTTGATGCCGAAGAGCGCGAACTCGACGGCCAGCAGTATCGTGGACTTTCCCGAGCCGATGTCCCCGGCCAGCAGCACCGAGCCCTGCGGGAAGTCAATCGCAGCATCGGTGTAGCTGCGGATGTTCCTCAATACCAGGCGCTTGAGCTGCATGAGTTCCCGCTCCCCCGCCACCGCCTTTCTCCCTGCTCTTATAAAATTTTCATTTCTCCCCGCAGCCGAAGGGCGGAAATGTCCGAAAAACCGATACGTTTTTAAAAGAGGCCCCGTTTTCAGGAGTAAATATACCATAAAAACAAACAAACGAAGGCTAGGCTTGTTCTAGGATTCTTTAGAGGATTCTTGGAAACCAGTTCTTCGGAACAACAACAGGTGAACAACAATGGATAGAGAATTTGGACAGGGAGGCAGAGGCGGCGGCCGCGGAGGCGGCTTTGGCGGCCCGAGAGAGATGCACGACGCGACATGCGCGGACTGCGGCCAGCAGACGCAGGTGCCTTTCAAGCCCGCTGCAGGACGGCCAGTGTACTGCAGGGACTGTTACAGGAAGCGAAGAGATTCACCGCAGTAAGTCTCGGCAATTCCGATGCAGCATCGTTTCTTTCTTTTTTATTATTTTTTCTCGATGATTCCAACATTATACGCTATTGACTTGGAAAATTTTTTTTGGGGAATGCTGATTTCACGCTCGCTCCCGTAGTGGAAATGATAGGTGTCAAGCAAAACTATGGCATTGTCCTCCACCCTGTCGACTGCCCACGAATGTCCTGCTATGGAGTCCTGGCGGTCGTCAATATCTTTTCGCAGCGCCCCAAAAAGCACCACGCCCTCCCGATGGTGGTAAAAGTCAATGGAAGAGATATCGCCTTTTTTCACTGAGAGATCCCCTTTGGAAAGTATGCGAATTGGCTCGTACGGGTCTTTAACAGTTCCGTCAATAACATCGATTGCCCTGAATTTCTGGAGAATTTCCCTATCCACGTGGGCGGTGAATGTATCGTAAAACACCTTTACTTCATCATCCGCGGCAAATGCCTTCAGCTTGCCCGCTTCCGCATCGCTTGATGCATACGCGAGGGAAATAGTAATGGCTTCTTCGAGGGAAGGGATGGCTTTTTTATCCCTGAATCCTATGAAAGCCCCCCCAACGAGATCCAAAAGGCCAGGCTTTCCGCCCATCTGTAACTGCCTCATCACCCTGCCCTGCACCAAAAGAAACGTCCCGTCATTTACGGGAAACCCCCTTTCCAGCGAAGCGACAACATCCCTGTCGGAATAGTTTGTCCCAAGAAAATAATTCAAGGCGATTGCCTGCGTTGCATAGGTGCAACTATATGCTGTTGTCTGTGGTTTGAAAGGGAGCCTCATGCTAACAGCCTCTGAAAGATTTTGTGAAAGTGATGTCCTTTTTGGCCCTGAAAACCGCCTTTTCTTTTTAAATTCTCTGACGCTGACCGCTCACAAAGAGATAAGGACAATCTTTATAAGAAGACGGTTGTGACTCATTCCCACGGGCCCGTAGTCTAGCGGCTATGACGTCACCTTCACACGGTGAAGGTCACCAGTTCGAATCTGGTCGGGCCCACCATTTCATTTTCTGGTTGACAAACCAACATCTTTTTAAAAAAGCCAAAAGAATTCACCCTTATGGAGGACAGAGAGAAGCACATTCCCATCGGCGGCCAGGCAGTCATCGAGGGAGTGATGATCCTCGCCCCGACGAAATACGCGATTGCGGTCAGGAAGCCCGACAAGTCCGTCAAGACGAAGGTCACGAAGCTCAGGTCCCCCCATTCCCGGCTCAAGAAGCTGCCCTTCGTCAGGGGCTCGGTCAATCTCGTGCGCATGCTCTCCATCGGCATGAAAGCCTTGACATGGTCGGCCAACCAGGCGGCGGCGAAAAAGGATGAAAAGCTCAGCGCAAAAGAGATGACGGGAACCATTCTCTTCTCCATCCTCCTCGCCATCGGCATCTTCGTCGCATTGCCCTACGTCCTCACCCACTGGATAGGGTTCCGGGAGGAGTCAAAGCCCTTCCTCTTCAACCTCATTGACGGCATCATCCGCATCGCATTCTTCGTCGCGTACATCTGGGCCATCTCCTTCATGAAGGACATCAGGAGGATGTTCCAGTACCACGGCGCGGAGCACATGGCCATCCATTGCTACGAGCACAAGAGGAAGCTGACGGCGAAGAACGTCGCGAAGTTCACCACGCTCCACCCGAGGTGCGGGACGGCCTTCATCCTCCTCGTGCTGCTGGTGAGCATTTTGGTGTTCTCCGTCATCCCTTCCCTCGTCATCTCCCTGTTCCCCGGCTTCACCTCTCTTGGCTTCTGGACAAGAAAGCTGGTGCTGTTCGTCGCCAGGCTGTTGTTCATCCCCGTCGTGGCCGGCGTCTCCTACGAGCTGCTCAAGGCATCCGACAGGCACAAGGGAAACGTCCTCTGGAGGATGGTCTCCGCCCCCGGCCTGTGGCTGCAGAAGATCACGACCCAGAAGCCGTCGAAGGACCAGATAGAAGTGGCCATCGCGAGCGTCAGGGCGGCGCTGAGGAAATAGATTTCTGCACTTTCAACGCTGTGCGGGCACTTTCGCGCAAAGGGAGAGGCACGGATCAACAACCTCCCCGTTGACTAAAGTCTCATAGTGGAGATGAGGACCGGTTGACCTTCCGGTGGATCCCACTCTGCCAAGTATTTCCCCGCCACGGACAGTGTCTCCCGGCCATACAGCAACAGAGCTCATGTGGGCATACCGCGTTGAGGTTCCATCACCGTGGTTTATCTCGACCATTTTACCATATGCGCCATTCGCCCCCGCCACGGTCACTTCTCCCGAGCCGGTCGCACGGATAGGATCGCCAATATTCCCCCTGAAATCCATCCCTGTATGCATTGAAGGAACGTTCAAAAAAGGATCCGGTCTTATTCCAAACCCTGAAGTTAAATCCCCGAGATCAACAATAGCCTTTTCTCCCACAGGGCTTCCCCTGACAAAGGCATTTTGCTGGTATATGCTTGTTGTCCGGGGATTGTAGGTGTATGATGGGGCAGGAGCCTGGCCGGACGGGCCCACCAGCCTCCACCCTTCCGCTGCTTCGTCATAGCGGTAGCTGGCTCCTCCCACAGTCGTTATTTTTGGCGAAGCAACCTGCGCATCGGGCTCCGCAGGAGCTGAAGGGGCACGGAGAGGGTCGTACAATCTCCCGATGGCCGGCTCTGAAGGAGATGGGCCCCCAACGCTGTCACTTGGAGAAGGAGGGAATCTTGCGTTGCTGCTGGCTTCCGTCAACGAGACGCTTCCGGGAGAATCGGGAGCTATGCTCAGGCCAAACCGCTGGGTCGGCTGGGCCGCGCGCTCCAACTGTTGGCTTCCCGGGTTTGCCCCCCAGGGATTTGGATACTCAGTGAAGCCGGCATCTATCCGGAACGGGGGAGGTGCACCAATTGTTGTTATCCCGTTTGAGGCGATGAAAACCTCTCCTGCGCTCTTCCTGCCGCCCGTCCAATAACGAATATTCAAAGAATCCCCCCCCTTTTTATCCACGGACACCGATTGGATGGATGGGTCAAACACATCAACACGGGTTCTGCTCATCTCCCCGCTCATGATAAGCGTCTTCGCATCCCATCTCAGGATGCAGCTGCCCGCGCTTCCGCAATCGGTGTTGGTCATAAAGACGCCTCCAGGGTTCTGATCATCGGTTCTCACGGCAAACGACGCTTCCCACCCAACAGGGTCTTTATAGGCGACATACTCTCCCCTTTTAAGCAGCTCTCCCTTGGGGAGAAAGGAGATCTCTGCTCCTTTTGCAGGGTCAGGACCGCTATTGAAGGCAGCGATGGGTTTCCCGTCCCGGCCGATTTCCCCCCCTTCTCCTTTGATGGCCACTTCATCCCCTTTTGTTGTTACGACATCGTTTTTCCCTGCAAGGAAAACTTGCCTGCCATCCACGGTCAGCACGCCGGACAAACCATAGGATTCCTCTTTCTGCGGAGGGCCTGCGGTGCTTGTCTTGATGTATCCAGAGACATCAATCCGATCTTTAGCTGTGGCTGCCTTCACTTCACCCGACACCTCATCCCGATCCGCAAAGCGCACCTCGCCTGAAGGCAGCACGTCGAGCTTTGCGTTCAGGGCATGCAATGCCAGGGTTGTGGGCCTCTCGCCCTTCGTCATGAGGGTGATGCGGCCCTGATCGTCTTTCCGGAACGATTGAATCCCCGCCCCGTCCGAAAACGTCATGGAGATGCTGTTTCTTTGGGACCATTCATTCAGCTTGTTGGAAGGTACGCTCCCAGGATTTGACCTCATCTCCTGCTCAACCTGCTCGTTGTCCCAGGAGTCTGATGCCTGCTCGGGAGATTCCATGTCATCGCTTTGGGAAATTACAGGATAAAATGCTGCAAGCGTCATCACGACCCAAACCACCAATGTTTTTCTATCCATCTCTCAAGTCGCTCCAGTCATACCTGCCCACGAACGCATACGTGAGGGGCTCCTTGTGGGGAACGTCAAAATTCAGGCTGTAGATGATCTCGTCCTCGCTTAGGTAGGTGATGCCAAACGTGAAATTGTTAGAGTTGGCCAGGACGGCAAAGGCGCTCAGGGGGATTTCGTTGGGATGCTTCCTCTGCTCCTCGATGAACATCCCTCCCAAATCCCGCGCCTTCCCGATGTCCAGAGGAACGACGGCATGAAAGCTGTCAACGCTGATAGAAGACTCTCCTCTGGAAAAGCGGAACGGGTGGGCAAGGGAAAAGTCAACGCCTCCCCGGACAATCGCAGCGGAAATCTCGGAAGGATTGTCCAGCCGGGCGCCGGTGACGGTGTAGCCTTGCTCCCGGAAGGGGGCAAAATCATCGAGGCAGCTGCTGTTAAGGGCATCGAAGACATACAGCGCAAGCTGCTTCTCGATTTCCTGCCCCGAAGGGACGAAACTTGTTTCATTGTGCCAATAATACGGGATGTCCATGTAAAAAAACGGCGCGCTGAGCTCAGGAGCCGCGTAGTAGCCGCCCTGCAGGGCGACGTCGTACACCGCCCACTCCCCCACCCGGGACATGCAGGATTCGACGAAGCCGCGGATGCCTGCCGCGTCCACTCCTGGACTCGCACCGGAAGAGCCGGGGTCGCTGCCCGAATATGAAAGAAGGACGAGAGCAAGCATGATGATGAGCCCTATGCCCATAAAGATGGTCAGCTGGGCATTTTTCCGCATGGATACTCTTCCACCAGATGCTTTTTATATTTTTCCCCGGGAATGGGCAATAAAGAGAAACGGCTAACCCTGATGCATCCTGAAATACTCCTGTAACTGCTTCTGCTCCCTGAGCATTTCTTTCTCAGGTGATTTTTTTGGATGCTGCCCCGGCCCTTTCCCTCCGCCTTTTTTGTCGGCGCCTTCCCTGGTGGAATTCCCCGATCGGCCTTTTTCCGCCAAAGGCCCCTTGACCGCGAATTTCGGCACCCCATACACCCCGTCATAGCCGGGAGAAATCTCCACTTCCTGCCTCCTTGTCTGCATGATGGCTTCGCCCAACGCCCCGCCGGCGGCTTTCTTCAGCTCGGGCTCATCCGCATCCAGCATCACGCCGAATTCAGAGCCGAACCTCCCGACGAGCTCCATGTAGGCCGCCCACGTCTTCTTCGACGCCACCGGGGAGCCATCCACCGCCGAGATGATCTCGGATAACGGGATCAGGTCGCGGAACGGCACCGCGTCCTTCGGCCTGTACCCTTCCGGCCGGTCGGCCAGCTGCTCCACCCGGTACTGGACGCCAATGGTCAATGGCCGCCCGCATTTGGGGCACATCCCATCGCTTTTTCTGGTTTCATCGGGGGAAAGGGAGATGGCGCAATCCCTGTGCCCGTCATAGTGGTATTTCCCATAATGGGGATCCACTTCAATGGTCTCCGCCAGCCCTTTTTTGGTCCTGATGGCGCGGATAAGCTCATCGTAGCTCCACTTGATGTCGAACACCGTGCACTCCCTTCCCAGGCGCCATGGCCAGTACGAATGCGCGTCGGAATTGCTCACCAGCGTGTACTTGTCGAGGGAGGAGATGCGCCAGTTCATCGCCGGGTCGGAGCTCAGCCCGGTCTCCAGCGCATGGATGTGCTTTGCCTGGTCCCTGAAGCACTCTTCGACGGAATCAAAGCCGGAGTTGCTGCCGAACAGCCCGAACCACGGCGTCCACACGTGCGCGGGGATGACCTCTATGTCCTGGTCGATGCCCTTCATCATCTCTACCAGCTCGATGCAGGAGAAGCCGAACATCGGCCTGCCGTCGTAGTCAAGGCGCCCTTTCCTCAGCAAAGCGGCATTGATGTGCTCGACGACGTCGAAGCTTTTGGCCAGCAGCAGCGTGTGGATTCTCCTCCCCCTGCCGTCCTGCGTGTAGATGTTGGAGATCTCCCCCTGCAAAACGAACTTGAATCCGCTCCTCGACGTCAGGATGCCAGAGCCGTCCTCGGTAAGCTCGCCCTTCAGCTCCTTCAGCCATTCCGGGTGCGTGAAATCCCCCGTCCCGAGGAGGGAAATCCCCTTGAGCCGGGCGTACTTCTCGAGGTTCTTCAACGTTATCGAGCTTGATGTCGCCCTGCTGAAGCGCGAGTGGATCTGCAGGTCTGCGACTATCCTCATGCACCCACCTTCTGCTTCAATACCCTCAAGGCCTCCTGATAATGGTGCTCCAGGATTTTATGCCCGGGATGCTTTTTCAATGCCTCTTCCAGGATGCGCTTTGCCTCAGCGTATTCTCCCATCGAAAGATGGATCGCTGCCAGGTTATTCGCCGGAGAAGGATTGTCGGGATGCAGCTCCATGCTCTTCCTGAAGCATTCCTTTGCTTCCCCCATTTCCCCTTTTTTCAGGTGGATCTTGGCCAGCTCGGAATGCACGAGCCTGTAGCGGGGATCAAGGGCGGCTGTCTTCGCAAACCATCTCCTTGCCTCTTCCGGATTCCCCTGCCCCAAAAAAGCCCTCGCCATTTGATAGGCATATCGGGGGTTGTCCGGCTGCTCCGCTGCCTGCTTCCCGATGAGGGAGATGTAGTACGCTGCTTTTTTCTCTGTGGATTCCTTTCCCCTCTCTGCGCTGAAATGGTGGATGGCGCAGCCAAGTGCTTTGATGGTTTTTCCGTTCTCCCGTATGGAATCCTCGACGAGCTCATGCACACGGTGCCGGAACGAGAACCCCTGGCGGTTCCTGAACAGCCTCACCAGGGAATGAGGGACGAAGAACGGGTATTCCCCCGGATCAGGGAACGGGCCGGGATTCTTCCGGGCGCCTTCTTCCGCTTTCGCCACGTACGTGCGCTGCTCCAGGGCAAAGCCCCCCACGGTCCCGCCCGCCCCGGAAACCGCCCCCTTGATTTTTTCGCAGCCGCCTCCCGCGAGGACCTCATCCGCGTCAAGCACGAGGATCCAGTCCTTCGTCGCGCTCTTCAATGACTCGTTTCTTGCAGCGCTGAAATCATCAGCCCACCGAACATCAATAACCTTGGCTCCCCCCGCCAGCGCCACTTCCTTGGTCCTGTCCGCGCTGCCAGTGTCCACGACGACGATTTCATCAACAATATCCTTAACAGAGTCAATGGCCTTGCCTATGCCCTTCTCTTCGTCCTTGGCGATCATGCACAGGGAAATTGTTGGCTCCATACTCTCTCTACTCGGCGGTTTTGTTAATAAATCTTGCCACAAGCAACAGCTTTAAATAATTCCGTTCTCCGGCATTCCCATGGCAGACATCCTCCCCCTTGACCAGGCTGATTTGTCCGGCAGCGATGACTTCTACAGGGACTTCACCACGCTCACCAGGGCCGTCGCCGGCATCGACCGCGCCTACCAGCTCGGAAGGGCGAACGCGGACACCTTCATCCCGAAGTTCAGGAAGGCCCTCGCCCTCTTCAACAAGAAGTACAAGGACATCTCCCTCGCCCTCAGGAGGACGCCGTCCTCGGCAGAGCTGCGCATCTCCCTCCTCGGGGAGCAGAGCCTGCAGTCCCTGTTCGCCAACTCAGCCTCCCGCATCCGGGGGCTTTCCGCCGTCGGCCTGAAGAAGTTCAACGAGGTCGCGGTCAATGAGCAGGACAGGCTCGAGAAGACGCTGTCCAGGATGGGGAAGAAAGTCTATGCCTCCTACATCGACCCGGACACCGCCGCGGCCAGCAACATCATGATCGAGAAGCACGGCAAGCACTTCCTGGTGGTGTGCGACCACAGGGACTTCCTCAGGAAGAACTCCCCCGAATTCCGCCTCTGCGCCTACTATGCCCTCCGCCGCCCGTACAACCGGAAGACGGACATCCTCGGCCCCGCGTCGTCGTTCGGCTTCGGCGAGTCCATCGTCTCCGAGCGCCGCCCCATCCTTGACGAGCTGGACCCCTTCTCGAGAGTCTATTAAAACCATTTCTCAGTAGTGACACTTGGAAAGTTTTAAATATGGCGGGGAGTTGCCGAGGTTCCATGGCCAAACTGTTGCTCACAGAAGGACAACGATCTGACCTCGAACATCTGCTCCAGAGAGGCTATGATGAACTGTCAACCTATGTCCAAACAGGGGAACAAGCAACAAGACTTAACACCATCAATGTCCTTTATTAGGCCGCCTACGACGCTCTCGGCAATATGTTTGGTGTAGGGTCTGCCTCTTTCAGACGTCTAAGGAAAGGAGGCAAAAGATCTGCACCGTTGGAAGGATTTATCTATCAGACTATCCTCATGGTGGATCGATCTGCCGCGGCTATTGATACGTTCTCATTGAACATTGAAGAAAACCCGAATGATGGCATGGGAGGATTAAGGGCATATGTAGATATTGCCGCCAAGGACATCCCACTACCCGGTGTTGGTACCCGAAAAGCCGAAACAACGGATGATGATACGCCCAAGGGAGAATTATTCAGGCGAACCCAGCTCAAGGCCGCGCAGTTGAGGAAGCAAGGAGAATATGGTTCAATACTCAACGCAATGAAATACGTGAGGGAAAGCTATTCACCAACAACAGCCAGATGATCCATTGAACATTTCTTGATGGTCATCCCATCCCCGGGAACTTCCCCTTCAGCTTCTTCATCATGGAGTTCATGTCCCCGGGAGAGCCGCCCTTGAGCATCTTGGCCATCTTCTTGCCCTGCTTGTGCTGCTTGAGCAGCTCCCGTATCACGGGAATGCCGATCCCCGACCCCCTGGAAATCCTCTCGATCCTGCTCTGGTCTATCACTTCGGGATTCTCCAACTCCTCCTGGGTCATGCTTGCCATCGCGATCTTCCACTTCTTGAGGTTCTTCTCCTGCCCCTCGAGCGCCTCCTTCGGCAGCCTGAATTGGGAAAAGCCGGGAATCATCTCCACGATCTTCGACAGCGGCCCCATCTTGCCCATGGCCTCCATCTGCTCGTACAGGTCCAGCAGGTTGAACTCCCCCTTCAGGAACTTCTTGCCGAGGTCTTCCGCTTCCTCCTCCGTTATCGCTTCCTTTGTTTTTTCCAGGAGGGCTTCGATATCCCCCATCCCCAGCAGCCTGCCGACGAACCCCTGGGGATTGAACGGCTCGAGGTCCTCGCCTTTCTCCCCCACCCCAAGGAACACGATCGGGGCCCCGGACACCGCGCACGCCGTCAGCGCCCCGCCGCCGCGGGCAGTGCCGTCCATCTTCGTCACGATGATGCCCGTTATCCCGCAGCTCTGGTGGAACTGCTCCGCCTGCTTCTGGGCAGCCTGGCCGATGTCCCCCGAGATGACCAGCAGCCGCTCCTCGGGCCGTATCTCCCCGGTGACCTGCTCAATCTCCTCGATGAGCTCCTTCGACAGCGCGTCCCGCCCGGCGGTATCGACGATCAGCACGTCATAATTCCTGTACTCGTCCTTGAATTGGCGGTAAATGGTGATGGGATTTTTTTCCTTTTTATCGAGGAATGCCTTCACATTGGACTGATGGGCAACCTGCTCGATCTGCTCCATGGCAGCCGGGCGATGGACATCCAGGCCAAGCACCGCGACCTTGTGGCCGCGCTTCGCGTAATAGCGCGCCAGCTTTCCCGTGGTGGTGGTCTTGCCGGAGCCGAACAGGCCGAGCAGCATGATGACGAACGGCTTTTTCCTGGCGTCAACCTCGATGGCCTTCTTCTCCTTGCCCAGGAAGACGACCAGCTCCCCATACACGATGTTGATGAGCTGCTCCTTCTTCGTCAGCCCCTTCGCGCCATCTTCCTTCAGCGCGCGCTCCTTGATCCTGTTGGTCAGCTCCAGCACCAGCTTCACGTTGACGTCCGCCTGCAGCAGCGCCTTCTGGATGTCCTTCACCAGCTCGGTGATGAGCTTCTGGTCCACGAACAGGCTGTTCGCTATCTTCGAGAGCGTGTTCTTCAGGGATTCTCCCAATTTATCTAGGACCATTGGCTACGAGAACAGCAGGGCGTTTAAAAACATTGTTGGTGAAGCGGCTTTGCCTCATAAGTCCTGATTTTCACCTACTTCTGGGGCAGACGAGCCACTTATGGGGCAAAGAGAGAATAGTTTATAAGTGATTATTCATTATTCAGTAGTATGGATGTATGGGTCGAAACTGCAATCGGCACTGCAATAGGGTCGTTTGTAGGTGTCATCAGGGCATTATTGGTTGCTTATTGTAACATAAATAGTGAGAAGAAAAAAGAGCAAACAGAACAGTTCTACAAATTGATTGCCATAATGTATGAACTAAAACGAAACATAAACAGATGCGAATTTTTATTGTCAGAACGATTAGAGAAAAACATAATCTCTTTTTCGGCAATTTTATCTTTAATCTACACTATATGGATAATATATTAAGGATAATATAACATTAATAGCATAATTTAGTCTATATAATACAAATGTTTATATACATGGGCAACCCTTATAAATCTATAATGGAAAAAAAGGCTCAGATGGAAGAGGGCGTGGGTGAAAGGATACTCATCTTAGGGCATAAATGCCATAGGTGTGGTCATGCGTGGCGACCTTACGACTTAGAACAATCTCCAATAGTGTGTCCAAAGTGTAAAAGTCCATATTGGAAAAATCCTAAAAAATTATTCAGAAAAGGGGACAAAAAAAATGGAAAAAATTGAGTTTTCCTCTGCAATCAATCTTCGTAATAAATCTTGGAAAAAGAATGAGTATATCCCAAGTTGGGTTAATATTGAAGAAGTAGGTATAGACCATTTTTGCACACGAACCGACATTGCAAAATACTGTTGGGAAAATTTTTATAAGTATTTAATAAAAGAAAAAGTGGATTTATCGGAATATAAGTTTATAGAGCCATCAGCAGGACTTGGTGCATTTTATGATTTATTGCCAAAAAATAAAAGAATTGGGATTGATATAGTAAAAAGTAACAATCAATTCATTCAACAAGACTTTTTATCTTGGCAACCTAAAGATAAAAAACAAAAATACATTTGCGTCGGAAATCCGCCATTTGGATATAGGGCATGGTTAGCTTTGGCTTTTGTGAACCATGCAGGATTGTTTTCAGATTATATAGCATTTATTGTTCCAATGGCTTTTCAAAGCGATGGTAAAAGTAATGTTAAAGATAGAGTTAAAGGTTTTCATCTTGTTCACTCTTCCCCATTACCTTCTGACAGTTTTGTTGATATTAATGGAAAAACTGTAAAAGTGAATGCTTTATGGCAAATATGGAAAAAAGGCACTGTAATAAAACCAATAGAAAAAACCTGTAATAATTTCATTGATTTGTTTACAGTAGATATGAGGAAGGAAAGAAAGTGTGGTCATGAAAGACTGCATGAAGCGGATTTTTTCCTTCAAAGAACTTTCTATACTAAACCACCTAAGTTAGTAAAAAGTTTTGACCAAGTAAGGTATGTTTGTGGTTACGGAATTGTGATTAAAAAAAATAGAGATAAAGTCCTTAAAGTATTGCAAAATGCAGACTGGAAAGTTTATAGCAATCTCGCCAGTCATAATTGTAGACATATTAGTATGGGTCATATACGGAAAGCTTTAATAGACGCAGGATTTATTGACAACGAGATTCAAGCAAAGATAGAGCTTTATGACACAAACTACAAACCCCTTATCCTTGTTAATCAAAATTGCTAAAGAAAAGCATGTTGATAAGAAGTGGACTGACAAACCCTTATATTTAATAAAAATTCTCGCAAATTCAAGTAAAGGAGATTTGGCAGAAGAGTTCGTTAGAGCATATTGTAAAGAATCAGGTTTTGATGTTGATCCTAAAGAGGGAAGACTTGGAGATTATGATGTAATTATAAATAAGAAAAAGTTTGAAGTAAAAATGGCAACAGAAGATATAAGTGGAAATTTTCAATTTAATCATATAAGATATGACTACAAGTATGATTGGGTTCTTTGTCTTGGGATATGTCCTGACTCTATTCTTTTTGAAATCTACTCCAAAGCAGATGTTGTAACGGGAAAAGCTGGTAATCTCGTAAGTATGGGCAGAGGACAAAATTCCAGTTTCAAATTAACAAAACCTAAGAATGCTTTACACCCAATTAGTGAGTTCAATGATAAATTAAACTCTCTTTTAAGTTAAAACTTTATTTTCTATAAATCGGACACATCTTACACACATCAGCCACCACCTCAGGCTTAATTTCTTCTGGGCAATCTGGGAATGTGCCTCTGCAATAAGGATATTTAGTCTTTTTGTTGAATTTATCCTGAGTTCTCGCCCATTCTGGGACTCTGACTGTTGAACCTTTGTGGCTTGGTGCTGAACCCATAAAGAAAAAGGCAGAAAACCTTATTAATAAAGATTACTTTTATCTAGAATAAATGGTTATATTCAACATAAAAAACAGCAAACCTCCAAAACTTAATACTTTTTGGGTAAAAAATTAAAATGGTTTTGCTAATTGACCACGATAGAGAAGAATTAATCAGATTATTCATGTCAGAAGCTTCTAATAAAAAACAACTACAAAATGGATTAGCCAAACATCAATACCCTCAGCATTACATAGAAGCCATAGGTCTTGTTGAAGTTTGTGTGGCGTTTGAAGCTTTCATGAATGTCTTGGATACAGAAGAGCCAAGTATATGGAAGAAAAGAAAACTCTTTTCAGAAATGTATCAGGATTTGTTTGAATCTATTTACAAAGAGTTGAAAAATGAGATAACTGCATTGATTGAAGAATTGAAAAAAGAATCTTTAAAGGATATGACTCCAAAGCCAAGAACAAGAGAACCAATTGAAGCTGCTGATAATCCTAATTTGGAATGGATTACACAAGTGATTTATAGGGTAAGGAGCAATTTAGTTCACGGCAATAAAAGTGTAAACTCATCAAGGAACAAAACATTAATCAGTAATTCATTTTATTTACTTTACAAAATCATGGATGCTATTTTAAGAAAAGAGAAAATTATAACCTAAACTTACAGTTAATCTTTTACCACATGACACAAAGCTTTCCTTGCGTTCTCCCTGTATAGCTTAGAATCACGCTTGTGAGCCTTTTTTCTCTCAAGTAAAGGCTTTGAAACGCTATTGCCAGTAAATTTCTTGAGTTCGACTTCGCTTATCTTGCCCATAACCCATTGCCCCTCTGCCTCTCTTGTGATGTAGTTCCTTCTTCTTTGGATGACTGCCACGAGAGTCTCTTCAAGTTGCTCTACAAAGGCAGATGTCTTCATTCCCCTGTATTTGGCTATGACCTCAATATCCTTGAGAACTTCTTTTGAGAACATCACCTTGCCCCTTTCCATAAGGGGTTCTCTTGGTGGCACTTTTATATAAATCTAACTTTTCACTCATAAACCCTTCATAAGACACTTTTCAGGCAACTAAGGGTTTTTAGGGGCTATTCAGGCAAAGCTCAAAAAGCAGAAAGTCTTATTAATAAAATCCCCCACGTAAGGGGCATGACAAAAAAAGAGAATGAAAAAATCATCTACATTGACAAGATGGGAAGGAAATGGGATAAGAAGTGCCTTGACGAGCTTTTCGATGCCATAACTGAGAGGAAGAAGGTGGAGAGGCGCATTGATTATTATGCTATGGATGAGGGTTGACGATGAAAAAACCAAAACTGAACATGAAGGAGCTGGATGAGTTCTTATTTAATGACACGCCAGCCAATGATAGGAAGCTCCGCAGAATGGAGAAGGAACAGGGCTGGAAGACACCTGAAGAGCTTGAGAGGAAGCTGAAGAAGAAAGCCAAGACGATAAAGGTAAAAAAATGAGATAGGGGGTTAATATGGAAGAAGAAAGAATATGCGAGATGTGGGGAGAATGGGAAAAATGTCTTAAATTTATGCCAAAATCCAGAACTGATAAAGCCAAAGCTGTGCAGGTAAATTAGCCCATAAAACTTATACCCAAAATTAGACTTTTGGGGCAAAAGGCACTTATTAGGCAAAACTTGGTGAAGCTTAGTGGAACCTTTCACTTAGAACTCAATCATCAGCTTTCTTTTCTCCTTGCATTCCCTGACCTTCTTGACGAAATCATCAACACCAAT
>Ga0209541_10002826_pt1 | contig 32512 bp, 38 predicted proteins | sample RifCSPlowO2_01_FD_184027 | JGI IMG/M metagenome (GOLD analysis project Ga0209541, IMG submission 184027) | Groundwater microbial communities from Rifle, Colorado - Rifle CSP2_plank lowO2_0.1 (SPAdes) (version 2) | ecosystem: Environmental > Aquatic > Deep subsurface > Groundwater | place...
CTTAAAGAATTTGACGCGAAAGTGGTTTCCGTTAATGGGAATTCTGTTGAATTAGATAAGACTGCTTTCTATCCGACTGGTGGAGGAGTGATGCACGACACTGGAAAATTAATTTCTAATGGAAAAGAATTCACTGTGATTAATGTTATGAAAAATTCTGGAAAAGTTTGGCATGAAATCAAAGGGGGCAGTTTGAAAGTTGGAGATTCTGTTCACGGTGTTTTGGACTGGGAGAGAAGATACAAGCTCATGAGGATGCACACAACAGCCCATTTATTGAGTGGAGTGTTCTTTCACGAAGCAAAAATCCAGATTACCGGGAATCAGATTGATGTTGACGAATCTAGAATGGATTTCAACATGGATAACTTTGACAGAAATTTGATAGATAGTTTTTGTAAGAAGGCAAACGAATTGGTTGAAAAAGATTTGCAGATAAAAATCTACTCCATGAAAAGAGAAGAAGCTCTAGCAGATCCATCTATGGTAAAACTTGCTGATGTTCTTCCTCCGAATGTCCCAGAATTGAGAATAGTTGATATAGTGGGATTTGACAGGCAGCCTGACGGTGGATGCCATGTGAATTCCTTGAAGGAGATAGGAGAGATAGAACTCACTCGTTTGGAGAACAAGGGGAAGAACAATCGAAGGCTGTATTATAAACTTAAAGATTGAACACAATCATAATTATGATGATTTCTGAATCAAGGATTTTCAAGAACGAGAAGGTTTTGTCAACTGAATTTCTTCCAGAAGTACTTCCGCACAGGGAGAGCCAGATAGAGATTCTTGCCGGCAACCTTCGCCCTGCAGCCCACGGAAGAAAGCCCCAGAACACATTCGTTTATGGGACTCCAGGAATTGGGAAGACTGCGTCGGTGAAGCATGTGTTCAGGCAGTTCGAAGAATATTCTGGAGTGAAGACTTTCTATGTCAACTGCTGGGACTATAGAACAATCCATTCTATCCTTACCAAACTGTCTGTGGGGATGGGAATCTTTGTTGCGAGGAAGGGGATGGCAAAAGACGAAGTCATGGAGAAGTTCGTGGAAGCCTGCAAGAAAAACAGGAAAGGTTTGGTGATTTGTCTGGACGAGGCAGATCAAATCAAAGATAAGAATTCTCTTTACGATTTGTTCAGGATCAATCAATACATATCCAATCCTGTCGGAGTTGTTTTCATCTCGAATTTTGCCGACTTGTTTTTGGATTTGGAACCGAGGGTGAAGAGTAGCGCTGATGTGGATGAAGTTGAGTTCAAGCCGTATACACTAGATGAGATGAAGAATATTTTGACTGCTAGGGGCAGGGAGGCTTTCCATGCAGGAGTTATTGAAGATGGGGTTGTTTTCCTTTGTGCCAATCATGCGATTGTTAATGGTGGGGATGTGAGGACTGGTCTTGAATGCTTGATGAAAGCCGGAAGACTGGCTGAGAAAGATAATTCTCTAAAATTGAAAGTAGAACACGTGAAATATGTTCTTCCGTCTATAGGAAAAGTGAAGCCGAAGATTCTTGAGGAAAAAATAAATGAGAAGGAGAAAATTATTCTCAAAATAGTCGAAGGAAAAAGGAATTTGAAATCAGGCGAATTATATGAAGAATATTTGAGAATGAGCGAAGACAAAATAACTGAAAGAGGTTTCAGGGACATTTTGAACCATCTGATAGAAATAAAACTTCTACATGCCAGATATAGAAAGTGGGGAATCAGGGGTAGAACTAGAGTAATTTCTAAAGTATGAATACTTTTAAAATAAGAATAATTTTATTAGACCAGAACTAAAAAGGGCGTTATTAAAAGCAGAGATTTTAACTGCGATTGCATACTGGAGAGCTGCCATCAAATATATTGAAGCGGGAACTCCGAACTTCAAACCTATGTATGTTCCAACAATACCCTTTTCAGGAACTAAAATCGAACTCGGACCAGTATTTATTGATGGGCCAGGACGACTGGGAAAAGAGGACGCAGTTAGACAGATGATATGGTCACACCAGGAAATAAAAAGAAAAGATTATTTATATGATAAATTTCTAGTATACCCAGAAATTAAGAAAGCAGTACATACACTACAAGATTACTTGGAGAGATTCCATTTAAATGCACCTACTGATGATAGATACGAACAAGCAGTGCTTGACCTTCGAATAGAATCAAAAATTTATTTATGGGATTTGGAAAAAAGTTTGGAGCTAGTGCCACATGTAGTGATAGATCGAGACTCACCTGTTGTGATAGCTCCAGCCCCGATAGAAATTACAATCCAAGTCCCTAAAGAAATGCAAGAAAAAAGATCACCAGAAATTGAGTCATTGCTTATATCCCCACAACAAATTATTACCGTGCCAAAGCAGGTAGAATTCACATCATCACTTACAGCAAGTGCTGTATACTATTCAGCAATGTGGCAACCCGCCTCAACTGTCAAGCGTTTTGTAGAGGAAGCTCATGATTTGTTTAAACAATATGGAGACGTTGATGAGAGCTTAATGCATTTATTTGTTGGAACTTCAATCATGCTTAATGACTTGGGATTCAAACAAGTTAGAAGTTATCCAGCTGCATTTGACAAAGTTACAGAACTTGCTGACGCTGTAGAGGGCTGGCTCGATAAAAAAGAAATGGACAGGAGATTATTGAAGGAAGTATTAAGCAAGTATGCATCTTAATCCCACCTGAGTTCTGGATTTTTTTCAAGAATGGCTGCAAGTTCTTCAATTTCAACTCTGTGTGCCTCTTTCATGCTTATTTCAAAGTTATTCGCCCTAAATCTTTTAAGAAATTCTTTTGAAAGTTCTTTCGAATCTGATAGGCTTTCTGAAGAAGTGAATTTGGATACTAGGTTCAAAATTCCAGTTCTTAGAATTGGAAATAAAGAGATTTCTTCTTTTCCTAGAGGAACTCTATATTCAGATAAAAACTTTTGGAATTTTTTAATTGTTACCTGCTTTCTAAAAACAAAATCAGATTCGTCTGCCGTGAGGCAATTTCTGAAAGCATCTTCAACTTCCATTGATGCTTCCCTCATCCTCAAAGTTGCAGATGGGTCTTTTAGTGATGCTTTGAAGTGCCCTAAGTCGCATGACAGTATCGGTCTTCTGAAAGCGTTTATATTTTGTCTGGCTTCGGGGACTACAACAAAAAAGCGAGCAGGGCATTCATATTTGCCTATTTGGGCCAAGGCTATCCTACTTTCATTTTCTTCAGCAATTCCAACCAATCCGTATCCAGCATCTCTGATCCAGTTTTCATCCCAAATTAGATCGTCTGTGAAAATATAGCGGAGATAAGCATGAGTTGTTGCTCCTCTAAGTCTTGTGTATTCCCTTGTTTTCCCTTCTGCGATACACATATCATCCATGTTACATGTCAAAGCATACTGACCGTTAATTTTTTTGAAATATCTTGATCCAGCTACATCGTTTGTAGGAATGCCTAGTTTCAATTTTGCAGAGGCATCTAGTGCTTCTTTAGGTGAGGTAGAAACAACAAAAGGTTTCTTTCTCAGATGGTACAACCAAACAAAATAATCCCATGTCCCGTCTACTACTGGAACCTTTAAGGCTGCCTCAGCACCAGCTTCCTGGCTGTCTCGGTACGTTATTCCTTTAGACTTTGCCGCTTCATAGAAATTATTCAAATATTTTGAAACCGGAATCAAAACATACCCACGTCTAACATCTTTTAAGGGTGCTGTAATTTTTTCCATTAGAGGTTTTCCGAATAATATTATCAGCCAGGTCTCGGCCAGAGGCTCTTCATACCTTTTTGTGATGAGCCAATCAAAATCATGACCTGCTCCTATGAAATAATCTTTGAATGCTAAATAATCGTCTAATTCAGGATTACATTGAGATAAGATCTCTTGATCCAAATGACGAATAACGGAGTTTGATATATGTCTAGAAGCCACGTATTGCTGCGTGAGTTGCATCTAATTTAAGATGTGGGAATAAAATTAAACCTTTTTGTGTTCTATCACTGCTCTTGCCAGTTCTGAGGAAGTCGGACCGATAGCTCCCAGTCTCACTTCAGTTCTTTTTCCGAACAGGAGGATGCTTCCGATAAGTATAACCAAAGATTTGAATTCAAGTGAATTTGGCTTTAGAGTTTTCAGAGTCTTCTTGCTGGATTTTTTCGGAGAGAGATATAGATAGAGGTGGTTGATCTTCGGCTTGTAATCTATGAGGAGATCATAACTCTTATCTTCTATGATTTTCTTCTTCTTTCTTATTGTCTCCTCTAATTTTGTGTTGGAGATTTTCAAAAATTTCAGAGATTCGTTCATTCCTTTATTGATTGAGATGTTGACAGTTCTTCCGAAAGTTTCTTCTATTGTCATAAAAACTAAATCAATCTAACAATAGGTAAATCTTTGAAATGGGAATCGCCAGTCAAAATTTCTAAATTGTAGAACAATGCAGTAGTGAGAATAAATGAATCGATCATTCCCCAATTCCTTATAATTTTTTTTCGTTCATAGTTTACTTTTCCAGCAGCAATGGTCATTGATTCATCCAAAATGAGAATTTTCGAACCTTTTTTTATTCCATCGATGAAAGAACTTATTTTATTCTCATAGTTATTTTTCAGGCACCAGTTGATAATTTCTGCAAAAGTTACAATGCTAGTAAAATTTTCTTCTTTTTTCAAGATATCCTCTATTTTTTTAGACTTTTCTGATTCTTGGAACAATTCTAACCATGCCGAAGTGTCGAATAACATTAGTATCTATCTACCCGATCGGTTCTATCTCTTACAAAAGGTCTAGAACCTTTGATCGCTCCAACCAGTCTCAATACATCCTCTATGTTCCTTTTTTTCAGAACGCCGACTTCAATTTCTTCCCCTTCTTTTATTTTCTCTTTTTGGGCAAAATCTTTCGGAATCAAAACTCCTAGAGAAGTCCCTACTTTTCTCACTTTAGCTTTGAACATTTGGGACATTTTTCATCACGTATTATAATTTATTATAATAGAAGTATTTAAAGATTTGGAACTGAATCGCGTGGTAAAGTGGGCTCAAGGAGAATCGAACTCCTGTTCTGGCGTTGTATGCGCCGTATTTGAAAGCGCCACGTCCTACCACTAGACTATGAGCCCATAGAATATTCTTTCACTGCTAATCAATAAAAAGCCTATTTCTTCCTCAGGATTACGTAGGAGAAAATCAGAGTAGAGATGAGAATCAGTTGGAAGACTCCGAAGATGTCAAAGTCTGGCAGGCTGGCTGATCCTGACTGTAGTTGGACAAATAAAGCGTTTCCATGAGTTGTATTTGTAGTAGAATTTGCAATGACAAGCAGGCCGATCGGTGAGCCTGTCAATGCCAGGACTTTCATGTTGAAAAGCAACTGTGTGTTCTCATTCTCCGGCATCCCTAAGAGGATAGGACCGGCTGGAGATGAGTTTGTCGTCTGGACGGGGTTTGGATTGTACAGGAGGTTGTTCTGGGAGATGTTGACTGTGAAGGAATCAGAAAATAATCCGGTGTTTCTGATCGTGACAGGAAGGAAAAAATCCTGGCCGACCGTGACTGCAAACGAGGAGACTCCGAGTGAAGAGTCGTAAGGCTTGAACGATGAGCGTGCATATCCGAAGGTGTAGTTGGAGGTCTGGTTGTACATCCTGCAAGCTACCTGGTTTGTTGAGTCGTACAGATAATTGGGTTTATTGATTTGGCAAAGGCCGGATGAAGGCGAGACTACTTGCGAGCATGATGGCAGGCCGCAGCTGGATTTTGTCGGATCGCAGTTCAAGAAACAGTCCAAACCGATAGTTGAAGGTGGCTGGGACATGGCGCTGGCGTTCCAATAGATGTACAGATAATCTTTATTTCCTCTGAGATATATTGAAGTGAGATTGGCAGTGCAGTCAGGATCTTGGTTGGAGCAGACAGGATCTCCAATCGGACAAATACCATCAGCAGTTGGGATGCAACCGCATTTGTTTGAGAGTGGGTTACACATGTCGCCTGGCAAACATCCTTCTTGCTTGTAATAGCAGTCTGCGCAATCGCAAGTTTCAGTCGGTTCGCAGATTCCGTTGTTGTTGCAGCCATTTGTCACACAATTAGATTGGCATGAATTGTCTTGACAGCACAGCTGGCCGTAAGAGCAGCCTGAATCGGCAGGACAGTTGTAGCAGTTCTCTCCAGGATCGACTACACCGTTTCCGCATGTGGCCGGCACTATTGAACTAACACTATAGCTCCCAGTGGCAACTGTATTGAGGTTCAAATCGTTGTGAGTGGTTGTGAGAGTACAAGATGAAGTTGATCTTGTCACTGAGACTGGATAGGTTGTCGAACCCCCCCTGTTGACAGTGATTGAAGATGGAGCTGATGTGGATGCGCATGTTCCTGAAGTTGTGTTTGTGATCGTATATGTAATTGGAGTTGGACACGAGGCTGAGGAGGAATCTGTTGCATTAATGGTCCAAGAATTTGAAGTATCGGTATAGTTGGCAGAAGCGGGATTTATTGTTAGCGAGAATGTGCAGCCACTTGATGTAAACCAGACCCATGTTGAATTGGAATTATAACCTGAGGCAGATCCTGTGACTGTTGCGTTTCCAGCTGTTGTTGAGTTTAAGGTGACTGAACACTGACCTGATGAATTGGTTGAGCAAATTGTTGGGTTGAGAACACCGAGGTTGGTCGCGAATGAGATAGAAACTCCGGATCTTGTGTCTGGAGTTGTAGCTGTTATTGTTGATATGCGGTTTATAGTTAAGACTTTTGGAAAGGCTGACAGAGAAAGTGTGTTGCTTATTGTCACTTGAGTTGTTCCGGAAGTATATGGAGAAGGAGCAGAACCAGTTATTGTTGCTGTTCCTGTAGTTGGAGAGCTGAAACTAACTGAACACTGGCCTGAGGAATTAGTAGTGCAACTAGTCGGAGTGACTGAACCGAGATTTGTCGTGAGGGAAATTAAAACTCCAGATTTGATGTCAGAGGTGGAAGCTGTTATTGTTGATGGCTGGTTATTGGAAACAGAAGACGGGTTTGCAGATAAAGCTATTGATATGCTGAATTTGCAGTTCGAGTCGCAGTAACCACCGGATATCTGGGAATTGGGAGCAGTTCCGTTGCATGCAGAATCTGCTGAGCAACCAATCCATTTGCATCCCACCTGATTCTGGCAGGGAGTCTGGGTGCTGAAGCTGTTACAAGAAGTTGCTGTTCCTTGGCATTGTGAAGTCCATGTGCATCCGATTGGTGTGCATTGGGATTGGGAGAAGCCGCTGCATGATTTACTAGTTCCACTGCAATAGGGGTCTTCTTCTAACCTCGGCCTACCTATATTCCATGTGCATCCATAAGCAGTGCAAGAGGTCGAAGAACTGAATTGACTGCAAGAATAAGTACCGCTGCAAGAACTGGACCAACTACAAACGCTCTGGGCTTGGCAGGCTGTTTGACTAGTAAATGAGGAACAAGGGGTAGCGGTCCCGGTGCAGTAAGTTGAGATGCAAATGTTGGGATTAATATAATTGTTGTAGTAGGAAGTTCCGCTGAAAGAGCTACATAAGACTCCGTTGTAAGTTGCATTAGCAGTTGTTGGGAATGATCCTCCTGTGGAACTGCACTGGTTGTAAGTTCCTGATGGATTGCATGTGAATTGGTTTGGTGAGGAACCCCAGACTCCGTTGATGCTGCATTGGTCAGTATATCCGCTCGGGCAAGTCTGGGAACAGGTTCCTGTACAGGAGATTGTACAGCATTTGGATAATCCGCATCCGTTTATGCAGACTTGGTTAGCGCAAGCAGCACACTGAGCAAAGGAAGCAGAAGAAATTATGGAAATGAAAATGAAAGTAAAAATTATTCCTATTATCAGTTTTTTCATATTTGTTATTCCTTTTTTTCTCCAAATTAAGATTATTTGACTGTGAAGACGACTGTTTGTGAAAGGATTATCCCGTCCTCTGTCATGGCGTCTACGGAATAGCTGTGGGTTCCGGGTTTGAGTTTGTAGCCATCTATCCTGAAATCATAGCAGAACGTGCACTGGTTTTTCAGATTCTCTCCATCTAGAGAGTCGTTCATCCAGACCATCAGCCTGTTAGAGGAGACGCTGAGAAAAATGTCTCCGTCATCATATGTTATGTTTTCAGGTGAATTGATAGAGAAAGTGGATACCTGGGGTTTGAAATTGATAAGCAAAAAGAATGAAACCGCAAGCAGGATTCCAATTAGAATCATGAGGTTTTTATTAGATTTCTTATTCTTCTTCCTCCTTTTCATCAAATCAACTTAGTAAAGTCGCAAAATAAGGTTTCAGATAGATGAGGTAGACGTAAGAAAACAGGTTTCCTTGGACTAAGTATGTGAGAAGAACTCCTATGAAAATGAAAGGTGCGAATGGAACTGTTCTCTCAATCAGGAGAGTTTTAAAATCCAGTTTCCCAGATTTGTACAATTTGTTAAGCAACGAGATGTCTTCTTGCGAGAGTTTCGTTATCTTTTCTCCTTTTTTTGATTTTTTGCTGAATTTATTTCCAAGTTCGAATAATGGCTCGCCTAGGATCATCCCAGGTTTCAATTTGTCAATTAAGAACTGGTTTGAAAAAGATAGGGTAAATAGGAAACTTAGGGCTAAGTTGAATATCTGATAGATAATTACTGAAAGGATGAAATTGTAAAAGAAAGGAGGAACTAGAATTTTATCCGGATAGAAGAGTAGATTGAGGATGGAAAGTGAAACGAAGAAGACAAGGGAATATTTTTTGGGAAATTTCTTAAGAACCTGGAAAAGAAGGAGCAAGATGAACACTGAGGAGATTACATCGAGTTTCAGATTGAAAAAATTGAATATGAAAGGAAAACCGAAAAGGAATAGAACTGTTGCGAGTAGTGTTTTTGGTTTCAATTGATCTTTTAGGATATTGACAAGGTTTTTTATTTTCAGGGTTGTAACCGATTTGAGCAAATAGTAAATTGTAACTGGGACGAAGGCGTTGATCAAGATGCTGATGGATGGGAAGTAGCTTACTTTGCCAAAGTGGTAGACTGAGATTGGAACAAGAAGGGAGAATGCGAAAAATAGTTTGGCGTCTCCGGCAGACCAGTAGTTCAGATAAAAAAGAAAGAATCCTAGAGCAAGGGATATTGAAGAGTTGATTATCGTTTCGTATGTGAATGAATTCAGATAGAAGTTAAGGACTGCTGATGAAAGAATCATTAGAATTATTAAAACGTTTTTTATTTTGGAATATTTCAAATCGGTATAGGAATTAATAAATCCGAAGACAATAATAGCAATAAGTATTAAATCGACCATTTAATATAAATTAACTGTTAAGATAATTTAAAGAGGATTTCATGGCAGAAGGAATTTTGTCTGTAGATAATCTGGAAGTCGATGAGAAGACTGGAAATGTCGTCATTTCTGTGAATCCCAAGATTTACCCGATGAACACGATTTTTTCTGCCGCATATATTCTTGTAGACAAGGCGTGGGTGCTGATTGACGGAGACCCCAATGAGGAAATAATAGTCCAGTTGAGGAGGAAAGACGCTAAAATAAACCTGGAAGAATTGGGGAGGCAGTTCAACAATGAGTTAGTCAGTTATTCTGTTTACAATACTCAGGTGGAGAAAAATGCTGTTCTTAGGGGAATGATAATCCAGAAAGCGTTTGAGACTCAATCACAAGAATCTGAAGTAAAGAGTGCTCCAGTTAAAAGGGGGAAAGTAAAGAGTGCCAAAGTTAGCAGAAAAAATAAAGGTAAACGGAAATAGAGTCCAGTTGTTCATAAATCCAAAATTCTATGATTTCGAGTCTGTGAAAAAGGTGAAAGAAGAATTCGAGCAGGTTTGCCATGTAGTTGCGGCAGATGAAAAGTCTAGGATATTCGTTGAAATGCAGCCGAAAAAGAATCTAAAACCGGAGGAGATGGAATTGCTGGGATATGAGTTTTACAATCATTTGCTAAATGCTGTGAAGGAAAGAGGTCAGTGAATGGCACTCTCACTTTCAGTAAATTCTGAGACTTCTGCTCCATTGCATGAGATCAACAAGCATTGGGTGAAAAAGTTTGATGAGAATCATCATCTGATTACTACAGAACATGGAAGTTGGGTTGTACTTGATGGAAAAGAATTCAGACTTTTCAAAATGGACAAGTTAGAAGAAGATCTTAATTTGTTTTCTGTTTTGGAAGAGAAAGGGGTAATAATCACTGAGAAGAACCATGACAAACTTACCAACATGTATAGGATGAGATTCAACAGGATCTTCACTGGAACTAATCTTCACATTATCACTCCAACTTTGAGATGTAACCAAGGTTGTTTGTACTGCTATCCTTATGCAGTCCATGAAAACAAGAAAGGGGTTGACATGGATAAGAAGACTGCAAAGGCTACTATAGATTTCATCTTCCAATCTCCGTCCCCGTATCTGACAATTGAATTCACAGGAGGAGAGCCTTTACTTAATTTTCCAATGATTGAATTCATGATTGAACGAGCGAAGAAAATAAACAAAAGTAAGGAGGCTGATGAAAGCGGATGGTGGAACGGCATTAAGAAAATCACTTTCCAGTTGGTTTCAAATTTGACTTTGATGGACGAAGAGAAACTTGAATATTTGATGATGAATAAAGTCCATATCTGCACTTCGCTTGACGGGCCGAAGAAAATTCACGACAAGAACAGGCCTTGGGTCAAAGGAAGTTCTCATGAAAAGGTTGTTTATTGGATAGATAAATTGAAAGAGTTGAAATATCCTTTCTTCTCGACTGCCATGCCAACTGTCACAAGGTATACTCTTCCTTATGTGAGAGAACTCGTTGATGAGTATATCAAACACGGATTGAATCACATCAGTTTCAGGCCTATTTTCATAGCAGGTAGGGCTGAACAGACTTGGGATAAGATAGGATATACTGCCGAGGAGTTTGTAGAGGGATGGAAGAATTATCTGGAATATCTTTTGGAACTAAACAGGAAAGGAGTTAACATGGTGGGGGATGACATAATCATTTTGCTGAGGAGGATCGTGACATTGCAGCCTTCTTCTTACACTTGTCTTGGAGCCCCTTGCGGTGCTTGCATTACACAAGCCGGATACAACCAGTGGGGTGATGTCTTCACATGTGACGAAGGGAAGAATTCAGATGTTTTCAAACTGGGAAATGTGAAAGAGAACACTTACAGGGAAGTTTTCACTTCAAAGGATGCGATTAACTTTATAGGGCTGACTACTACTGTTCAGGACGATACTTCTCCTTGGCACCCGTATTCTTCCCCATGCCATGTCAGTTCGTACGGCCAGCAGAAGAATCTAATCACTAAGACGAAGCAAGACTACATATTGCAGGTACATGACTTGCAGATAGAGCACATGTTCAGGAAGCTGATTTTCAATCCTGAAGACGCCAAAATCATGATGAACTGGGTGAAGAATTCTTCGATTTAGTTCATTTTAATAAATAGAGTTGACAATTGTAGATTATGGTTGTGATTGATTTCTGGAAAGATGTTGAAGGTTATGAAAAATATACTTATTCCTCCCGGTGGGGGAAGAAAAGGATTGCTGAGATGGAAGCCAATTACAAGGAAATTGAACCTTTCTTGAGTGGAAATAAACGCATGATAAAAGGTAGAATTTTAGACATAGGTTGTGGCGGAGGTCTTTTGTCTTTATGGCTTGAATCAAAGGGGTATTCGATCGTAGGGATAGACAACAATAAAAAGATGATAAAAATTGCACTTGGGGAGAAGAAAAAGTTAAAATTCAAATCAGAGTTCAAAAATGCAGATGCTGGAACTGTGAAATTGGATAAAATGTTTGATTCTTTCACAATGTTTGGTAATACCTTGGCTAATATCTCATTAATCTCGTTCGTCAAAATAATGAGGAATTTGAACAAGAACTTGAGGAAAAAAGGAAATGTGTTGATTAGTTATAATGATTCTCTCAAATCTGTCTTGAGGGATCAGTATTCTATCTCCACATCAGATAATTTCCTTAACATTAATGGAAATTATTCCCATTTAGATAATTCAATTGAATTAATCAGGGTTTCTTTTAAAGGAAAGGGGATGGTAAAATTCAAGATGTATGTCTGGTCGTCTCAGATACTTCAGGCACTTATGCTTTCGTTGGGGTTCAAGCTAGTCAAAAGCATGGAAATAAAAGCTGAGATGGTAACTAATTTGGATGTATACCAAAAGATGAGAGATGGGGAACATTTAAGTTAGGCTTTTTGCAAATATTAATAAGGGAATATGACTTTGAATCTTCCTAAGATTAAGAAAAACATATCCGATTTCCTTACTGGTGAGGAAGGAAAAATATCAAAGAAGGCTCTAGTCGCCATAGGAACTGCACTTGCTGGAGTTACTGCCGCTACTGCAGCCACACACACTTCCTCCACAAATATCAATTATGCAAAACCTAATATCCAAGGGTCACATTCTAGTTCTGTGAGCACTACTGGAACTACTGGAAGCTGCTGTCTTCCGGGAGGGACGAAGGTACTCATGGGGGATGGGAGTCTGAAGAATATTGAGGATGTGCAGATTGGTGAGAGGGTGATGGGTTATGATGAAAATACCCACAACATGACCATAAAGGAGGTTCTTGGGTTGAAGAGGCCATTACGTGATTATGTCTGTAAGATTACTTTTGATGACAACACTGAATTGAGAATAACAAATGACCATCCGATTTATACGGCCGGTGGATGGAAGGCTATTGACCCGAGCAAAAGTGAAGAAACTTATTTCGGTGACGAAACAGTTCAATCGAAAGGTAGACAAAACTCCTTACTCTTACAGAAATCTAGAGTACTGCAACTACAGACAGGAGATAGAGTGATGACGAGTGATTTGAAGTTTAAGACGGTTGTCAAGATAGACTTTGAATATGGAGTGATACAGACATACACCCTCCAAGGGACGTGTTCGTTCTTTGTTGATGGAGTATTGGTACATAATATATTTACTACAGGACCGGCGACCTCAGCTTATACATGTCTTCCGGGAGGGACGAAGGTACTCATGGGGAATGGGAGTCTGAAGAATATTGAGGATGTGCAGATTGGTGAGAGGGTGATGGGTTATGATGAAAATACTAATCAACTTGCAATAGGAAAAGTTCTTGGATTAGAAAGTGTAGTTCATGATTATATTTGTAAGATTACTTTCGACGATAACAGTAAACTGAGAATAAGTAGGGATCATCCCATTTACACGGCTGGTGGATGGAAGGCTGTCGATCCTACTGGAAGCGAAGAGGCTTATATGAGAAGTGAAGTTCAGTCAAAGGGAGGACAGAATTCATTGTTATTGCAGAAATCAAGAGTACTTCAATTACAAATCGGAGATATGGTAATGACGAGTGATTTGAAGTTTAAGACGGTTGTCAAGATAGACTTTGAATATGGAGTGATACAGACATACACAATTAAGAATATTACCAGGACGCATTCGTTCTTTGCTGATGGAGTATTGGTACATAATATAAGTTGTGATACTACTAGTACTACTGTCAGTACTACTATCAGTACTACTGCCACTACCGGTGGTTGTTAAATAACAGTATAAACAAAAATATCTAAATCGTCAAAATAATTATAATTAATGATAAGTGAAAAAAAAATATTTGGTATTGTTATTGTTATAGGAATAGTATTAGCTTTTATAATTTTATATTCTCATAAACCTGTTCATGTTTCATTTTCTGACAATTTTTCGGAATTAAGAAATGTTGATTTTTGGTTTTTATCGAATTGGGATAATAGTTGGAAATGCGATAACCCTGCAAATGAATCTTTAGTCAACGCAGCTCATATTAAAAAAATCGGCTCAAATTATGAAATAACTTGCGAGTTCGGAAAGCTGTATTCAGAAATCTATTATCAAGATAAAAATAATTCTTATGTTTACCTTGGCTATATTAAAAATTGTAATGAACAATCAGCCAAATTAATAGATGATGCAATTAGAAATGGTCCAAATTGCATCTTTTACGGAAATTCTGGAATACAAGATAATATGGATGATTATTATGTTTTTTACTTTGGATGCAAAAAATTTCACCTATCTGATGTTCCTGAACCTTCTGATTATTATCTTGATTGTATTAAAAAAACACAAGAAAATAATCCCATTGTTTATACTGGATTTTGGGTTATACTCGATGCAAAAACATCAATATTTTATTGAATTTATCAATATAATATACAATTGTATATTATATTGATAAAATGGTCATTAAAAAAGATGTCAGGCACAAGCCTGTAGACGGGGATTTGCTAATAACGATGGCATGTCCTGTTAATTGTGATTTTTGTGTTTATTCGTGTCTTCCATCTCTTGAACCGCAGAAATGGATGCCTGAAGAAACTATCAGAAGAGTTGCAGAAGAATATTCAAAAAATGATATTGCAATAAGAATTTGCGGGGGAGAACCATTTTACAATTTAGATAAATTGAAGAGATGCATCGATATTTTGTTGGAATATTATAAGCCATTTGACCTTAACATAATTAGTTCTGCTGTGTTTGCTGGAAGTATCGGAAACACAAGAAGAAACTTGAATGTAATAAAAAATGCCGATTTCGATACAATGATAGTTAGTGTCGACAGATTTCATTTGCCTAGAGTCCCACTTACAAAAATAAACAATGTAGCTGAAGTATGTAAAGAAATGGATATAGAAATTATTCTGAGACTCAGCCTTGACATGTTAAGTTTTCCACTTATAGACAAAATAGCTGAAATCATAGTAAAGCATGAGACACCTATAGAAGTTCACACATGGGGAGTTGTTGGAAGGGCTGAAAACCTAGATACTACTCCCCGGCAGAATTTTAATCAGGTTGAAGATTACATTTTTAAAAAAATCAGTTATTATGCTAAGAAATATAAAACTCCCAATGATTATAGATACTACCTCACCAACTCGACTAAAGTGAAGTTTGGAGCTAGATTCTTTCCAACTACTTTTCCAAATGGAAACGTTTACGCTACTTCATTTACTTTCAAATCTGAGTTCATGGGAAATATCGCTGAGGGAAATCTTTCCAACATGATAGAGAAATTCAAGAACACATACTCGGGAAACTTTTTATTTTCAAGAGAAAATTATTGGGAAATTCAAAATTTCGTTCCTATGAAATTCGATGATATTTTTGATATGTTAAGAAACATTCCTTTTGATAAGAATTTCCATGAAGAAGCAATAGGGAGAAAATTTGTTAGAATAAGAACGTATGATGATTTTGATTTTATTTTAAATGAGTTGATGGAGAAAAAGAAACTTCACGGACATTATGGAGTCGGTGACAGGGAATTTTTATTATCTTTTGAATTAAAAGAAAAAGATCTTTGGAATCAGAAAACAAGAATTAAAATTCAGAATTTCCTAGAAAAATTGAGGAATGAGAAAATCAAGTTTGTTTTAAGTAGGCCTCTTCCTCCATGTCTGAAAATGGAGATGGATAAACAGCCGAAAAACTGTTTTGAATGCAGGGAAATGTTCACAGTGGAAAATGGGATAATAAAATTCTGCGAACCGCTCAAAAATAAGTTCGGGCCTGAGTTAAAACAAGTAAACAATAGAGAACAAATATTTGATTATTTCAATTCAGTACACAGTAACATGAAAATTCCAGAAATATGTAAAAAATGTATTTATCACTTACGTGGAATTTGTAACTCTATGTGTTTTGTAAAGTAAATTACAGCATTACTGTTCCACCATCTACAATGATAGTCTGCCCAGTTATCATATCTGACTCAGGAGAAGCTAAGAATAAAGCAACATTTGCAATGTCAGTTGGTTTAACCATTTTTCTTAACGGAGTCCAAGCTACAATATAATCAATATACTCTTTGTCTAATGTATTTCTAAGAATAACACCTGGAGCAATCGAATTGATATTGATGTTGTAAGGTCCAAATTCAAAAGCTAATTTTTTTGTCAGGCCCATCAAACCAGCTTTGGTTGCGTGATAAGCAGCAGAAGAATCAGCGCCAATTAAACCTGCGAGGGAAGCTATATTCACTATCTTACCATATTTTTGTTTAATCATATGTGGAATGACAAATTTACTAAAGTAAAATGGACCTTTTAAATTGACGTCAATAATTTCATTCAACATTTCATTAGTCGTTTCTAAAGTAGGAACTCTGTATTCAATGGCAGCATTATTGATAAGAATGTCTATTTTTTTAAAACTCTTGATTGCTGTCTCGACAACTTTTATAATATGATTTTGATTTCTAATGTCACATTTAATTGGAAGTATTTTTCTTTTAAGAATCTTAGCTTGATGCTGAAGAACTTCAACTGTCTTCTGATTTTTAAGATAAGTAAAAACTACATCTGATCCTTCTTCTAGAAATTTTTTTACTATAATACTACCGAGGTTACCTGTTCCACCAGTTACAATTGATGTTTTTCCCAAAATGTTAATAAAATCACTAGTAGATATATGAAAATATAAACTATTTGAATTAAATTAATATAGAAGTACATGAAATTATTAGGCAAAGTAGCAATAGTAACTGGTGGCTCTGGTCACATAGGAAGAGCTGCTGTCGAAGAACTAGTAAAAGAAGGGGCTGATGTTGTTTCTACTTTTTTAACTGATAAAATAAATGCTGATTTGCTATCACAACAAATAAAATCGAAATACAATAAATCTGTAAAATTAATGAGATGTGATGTTAGAAAACTTGAAGATATAAAGAAAGTTGTTGAAGCTACAATTAATGAGTTTAAAAAAATAGATATACTCGTAAACAATGCTGGCTCAGGGGTAAAGGGCCCGGTAGAGACTATAACCGAAGAAGGATGGGATATGCAATTTGATGTAGACTTAAAGGGATCATTTCTGTTTTCAAAAAGTGTTATTCCTACAATGAAAAAACAACATTATGGAAAGATAATAAACATATCATCGATTGTTGCAATTACTGGAACGATTGGACATACTGCTCATGCTGCAGCAAAAGCAGGATTAATTGCTTTTACAAGGAATCTGGCTATGGAAATGGCACAATATAATATAAACGTGAATTGTATCGCTCCAGGAATAATAGAAGCTAACTATCCCAAAAAAATATATCAAAAATGGGCTGAAAATCTTATACCATTAAAAAGAGTTGGAAAACCTGAAGATGTTGCAAAATTAGTTGTTTTTCTAGCATCATCAGATTCTGATTTTATAACGGGGCAAACTTTAATTATTGATGGTGGCCATAGTGTTTTTACAAGATATTCATAGAAATCTTTATAATTAACAAATACTAATTAAAAAGTAAGAAATGTCATTATTCAATACGCCAACAATGGATATTACAGTTATAGTTTTTCTTGCGGTAGCTTTACTTAGGTATTCTTTTTTAAAAGATAAAGAATACAAAGGTTTAAAATGGATTGTAACAGGTGGATTGTTCTATTTAATACATGATAATATACCTTTCGTAGATATAAGTAATATGTTAAATGTTCCAAATTTAGGTCAGATAATTGGCTTACCATTGGGGATTATTGCATTTATATTTATTTTGATTGGTTCTTTAATTACTATTAAAGAAATTTGGTTTTCAAATTAATTTGGAAAATGAAGTTTATTCTCCTCTGTCCAGTATCCTAGTGCATTTGGTAACCATAATGACTTATAAGGATCTAATGGTCTATACCAAGAATCCCTAGTTAAACTACCATGAAAACCCTGATCAAGTTCAAAATGCAACTGTATCGCTCCTCGTTTTGTTTTGTCCTGCCCAGATTTGCCTAAATATTGTCTCCTATAAATTGATTGATTTTTACTTACATCAACCTCACTCATATGAGCGGAAAGAGTGGACAAAGAATCTTCATGCTGGATAATAAGAAAAAGACCTACTGGACCCCAATTATCGATATATTTAACCTTACCAGGTGCAGCTGCATAAACTGGAGTACCTACTGGAAAAAAGAAATCAGTACCTTCGTGACCATCAGCACATCCCCCACATGGATCAGGATCACCTCTCCAATCTTTGTAGGTATTTTTTGCAGGATCTTCGTCCATATAAATTTTCTCACTAACAAATGTATTTCTAACATCATAAGGTGATGTTAAAAGTCCTTCTCCCATTGCTATATCCAACCTCAATTTACCACGAAAATCAATTTTAAAGCCAGTTTTAGTATTAACAACCTCTTCTCCAGACCTCCACATGTACCTAAACTTATTTTCAGGATGAACTTCAGTAACAGTATAAGGAGCTATTGGTAAATCTCTGAAAATAAAACCTCCATTATCAGGCTTAGTTGTGAATGTATTGTTGGCGCTTTTAGCAACCACTTCAATATCATCAACAATGGGTTCATTCTCTTCCAAACTTCCCATTCCATTATAGTCATGGAAAGAATAACCGCCCAAATCATATTCCCCGAGTTCAAGTGCAGGCAAGCTTCTAGTTGTGGCAGTTTGAGTAGTCTTAGTTTGAGAAATTATCTCGGAAGTAGAACCAGAACTCATCGAATAAGTACTAGAATTAGTTGGGGTAGGAGTAGGGGTAGAGGAAAAAAGTGATTTTCTTCCAATACCTATGAAATATTCTTCAGCAACCAATCCTGCAAGAACCAAACCTCCGATAACAAACCGTCTTCTTGAATAATCAGGCTTGCGTTGAACCTGTTTAGTCTCGGTAGTGTATCTAAATTGCTCATCTATTGGACTTAAAGGAGACATGAGTTCTTTGGAAAGGTCTCTAACTCCAGACCCAGCTAGGTGGCCAAGTTTCGAAATTGGGCTTTTGTACTGTTCTTCCATAACAGTCATTACTTTTTAGTAGTTATACCCTATATAAAGATTTCCATTTTAGGAATAAACAATATTGATTTTTCAAAAATAAGAATTCGTCACCTTTAAGCCCTACTTTTAATAAAATAAGTTTAGGCATATGGACAAGAAATTGAGGAGCTTCCTTTACCCAGACTGGAGAAAATTGACAATTTTCCTTATAGTAATCCTGTTCTTCTCATTCCTATGGATTCAAATCCTAGTTAATTCCCTTCCGATAATGATTATAGGAACTAATGAGTTCCAGCAGGCCTTCTGCGACATCAAACTTACGGCAGCAAACTGCTATCTCAATGCCAATGAGATATACAACAAGGAGTCCCAGCTCAACCAGACTGTAGATGAATTGAACGCCAAATATGACAGGTTCTCAAAATTCAACTCCAATTTCGACTATGCGAGAATGTTCATTCCTTCAGGAGCCATGGCCTGTATTCTAGACAATGATGTCAGCTCCCTGGTAGTCCAGAATTCCGTAAGCACGAATCTGAACATACTAGGAATGACAAACTCGTGCAATTCTGCTGATGTCGGGATGCTAGTCCTAAACTTGGTATTACTTTATCTCATAATCTGTGTGGTCTTCTGGTTTTTTGACAAGAAGAAATAGTTCACCAGTTCTTTTTCAACCCGAAATTGTGCAAACAGTAACTACACGGGGAGACAGTTTGCCTAGGCCTCTTCCAGATTTTCAACTCCTTCGGTTTTTTTGTAAGGTATTTCTTCCTCACTTTGTTGTTCAGTTCTATGATCTTGGAGATTTTCATCTTCCCTGCATTGAAAAGTCCCGTTTTTTCTAATGGCGTGAGAAAATGACAAAATCCTACATTCCCAGAAGAATTCACAAACAGCCTCTCCATCCTCTGATAGCTGCAATTACCTTCAACTTCTGAGAATTGTATTACCCTATGAATACTTTCCCCATAATTCTGTAGTTCGACTATCTTTTGTATCGCTTCTTTCTTCATCTCGTCCGTCAGAAGCAGACTCTCGTCAGTATAAGGAAACATCTCTATTGGGAATAATCCTTGGCCGTAGTAGAACTTCATAATATCCAGCATCTGCTCTATCTCCTGATAATTCAGCGAAGTGATCCTCATGAATATGTTGTAGGGAATTCTTCTATCGTTCATGTACTCCATGGCTTCGATGGTTTTTTTGTAATATTTCTTTACTCCAGTTAATTGGTCGCATTTAGCCTCGTCAAGACTCTCTAGATATACAGAAACGCTGATATTTTTCATCAGTTTGTCGCCTATGAAACCCAGATTCCATTTCAGATTAAACCCGTTAGTAACCACATTGGCAGACAGTTTGTTTTTTTGAAGTAGCTTCAAAACATCTTCAAATCTCTTATACATCAAGGGGCTTCCGAAATATCCGAACTCGAAATTCTTTATCGGCGGATCGACCTTCTGGCTCTCTTTCACAATGTGTTTGAACGTTGAGAACTTCAGACTGCTTTCCTCTCTTTCAGGAACACAGAACTTGCAATCCAAATCACACTTGTTTGTAAGCTCTACAGTGATAGTGTTGATGGGCATTAAAATCATTATGAACTTGGTTTTATTTCAACGTTTTTATTTGATGATATAAAATATTAAACTATGAAGGAAGAAATTGCGCTCTCCTTTTTCTTGATCATTTTAGTAATCACGATTGACTTGCCTTCTCAAAATAATCAAACGTCCTCTTGCTACAGGTGTAATGTCGTACTGATTTCTCTGGATAGTTTACGCGCAGATCACCTTGGGATATATGGATATTCTAGGGATACATCCCCGAACATAGATAACCTGGCTCGAGAGGGAATAGTCTTCAAGAATTACATCTCCAATTCTTATCTAACACCAATCAGCGAAGCCTCACTCCAGACATCCCTTTATCCGAGCTTCCACAACACCCTCTCATTCGCTCATGAGCTTGAATTTCCGAATGACACCATCAAAAGTTATCTCACGATAGCCCAGATACTGAAAATTTATAATTACAAGACAGCAGCCTACTCCACTTCCCCGGAGATATCTGCAGATAGGCAGTTCCCGGCCTTCCATTACGGCTTCGACTCCTTCAACAAAAGACGCATCAGGACTCTGCCAGAGTTCGAAAACGTCTCTGGTTGGCTTGAAAACAACACCAACAGCAGCTTCTTCCTCTATCTTGCATTGGGAACAATCCACGAGCCGTTCGCGAAAAATGTCCCTCCGGAAATAAAGTCCAAGTTCGACCCGAAGGACTACGACGGCCCTCTGAAGAACATAAGTCTGGATTTGGACTATGAGCTATTTTCAAGGATCTACAACAGGACTTTCTACAACATAACAGCCAACGAAAGCATAACGACAATGAACGTCTCGAACATAAGCGTCTCTTACGCCTTCTTCGAAGACACTCTGATGTACGACTCAAGGAATCCTGGGTTTAATCTGGATGATCAGGACGTCGCATACATAAACGCCAGATACGATGCCGGGATATTTTATGTTGATCAATATCTAGGCAAGCTTTTCAATAAACTGAAAGAACTTGGACTGGAAAACAATACTATCATCATAATAGAATCGGAACACGGCGAAGGTCTGGGGGAGCATGGGTACTTCTGGCATTATGACATATACGACACTGAGATTCATTCACCGCTGATAATCAAGAACCCGGGAATCCCGGGCGGAAAAGTCATAGATGCCCAAGTCCAAGGGATAGACATCCTCCCGACAATCTTGGACTTCCTGAACATAGAGATTCCTACCCAGGCCCAGGGAAAATCTATCAAGCCTCTTCTTGGGAATTATCCTCCTCAGGATTTCAACAAGTATGTCTTCGTGGAGAGGCCCCTGTGGGAGGAAAGATATTCTCTTGCTCCGGATGAAGACTTTGCTGTCAGGACGAACGAATGGAAATTGATTTACAGGCAGAGCAGAAACGTCTCTGAGAACATTTCCATGTGGGGAAGGGTGATAAACGAAACCATCCCGATTCCTGAGTTTGAGCTTTACAATCTGAAAACAGATCCATACGAACAAAATAATCTGATTGGCAAAGAACCGCAAGTAGCCGATGAATTGAAGGAAAAGCTGTTCGAATGGCTGGCGTTCATAAATTCTGGGAAAAAACACACACAGACAATTGAAAACAGAACTCTGATTTTCCCATATCCGTGATTCACTTGCAGATAGAACTGACAAGCGAATCATCAATTCTGTAAACTTGAACAGAATTTATAGTAGTCATGTCAGTTTTTCCAGTCTCCAGATACTTGTACTGGATGGCAGCGCCAGAGAATCCTTTCTCCAAAGTTAACTCCGAAGAAAATCAGTGGAAGTAAAATCCAGAAAAGTACTTAAAAATAAATCATTCAACAATTATATCCAAAAATTCTCTCGGTGTTACAATTTTAGTATTCCTGAACTTTTTAAGCTTTAGTAAATGCCTATCTCCACTTATAATAAAATCGACTTTGACTTGCATAGCACAATCAAGAATTTTATTATCTTCCGGATCTTCCTTTATGACTTTCAATTTGAATTTAGGCTTGACGAAATTGGAAATTGAAGTGATATTCCTGAGAATGTCCCTTTCATTCACACCTGAGAGGTTTAATAGTTCTTCGATTTTGGGATAAAAAAGGACTTTGGTAATTTCTTTAAGAATTTCTTCACTGATATAAACGGATACAAGTTCTTTCTCTAGGATTTCGGAGAACTCTTTACTTAGAGTTTTTTTAGTAAAAATTGATATCCAAACATTGGTATCAAAAACTACTTTGACCTTGCCCATTTAGTGGCCTCATCTATCAGCTTATCTACATCTATGCCTTTCTTCTTCGCAGTAGCTTCTATCCTTTCTCCTATCTCTTCCATTGAAAGACTTTCTAGCTTTTTAATCAAAATTCCTCTATCCTCGCTCATAACCAAAAGCCTTTCTCCAGCAGAAACACCCATCCTCTTCCTAATTTCTTTTGGTATGACTATCTGCCCTCTAGTAGAAACCTTAACTACATCCTCTATTTTCTTATTTATCATACTATTCATACTAATATGAAAAGTATTTAAAGTTTTATTTGCAAACTGAACTAATAAAATCATCGTTGATTCTGTAGACTTGTACAGGAGCAATAGAAGTAACATCAGTCTTCCCAGTTTCCAGATACTTGTACTGGATGGCAGCGCCAGAGAATCCTTTCTCAAGCGTGAGAACAGAATTGATATTCGAAGATAGGAGACCTTCTGAAACCACATACTTAGGCGGGCAGTTGCATCTATTCTTTATTGTCGATTTGAGGTCGTCAATGTTTTTCGGCAAATCTGAAATTCTCGTCCTCACATAATAGAATCCATACCAGGTCGATGAAAAGACTTGGCTGCACTGCTCGCTGTTCTTGTTCATGTAGTCCTGCGTGAGGAATTTCACCCGATTGATCTCCTTGTCGACGATCAGCTTGTTCACAGTGTCCTCAAAATTCGAAACTACGAACCAGACCAACACAACAATCCCGATTATGAAGAACCACTTGAATTTTTTGATGTCAGAGAACATCTGTCCGACAAGGAGATAAAGTGCAGGGAGGGCAGGGAGGACATATCTTGGAAACTTCACGCCCAGAGGAGAATAGAAAAGGAAAACTCCGAGTATGATGAAGATCAGATACTTGTAGACGTCCTTCTGCTGGAAGTAGTACATTCCAAGTATCAGGACTGAGAAGAATCCTATCACAGCTTTTGTGGTCGGTTGGAGATAGAGAGGAGAGACAAACAGATAGACTAAAATGAATATGGCTAGAAAGACGTAGCTTGCCTTTGTGTGGATTTTCCTTCTCTCTGCCTCGAGAAACACGACTGCAAACAGAATGAACAAAGTGAGTATCGGGAGAAGGTACTCCGAGTAGATTGATTCAAGATAGATATAAAATGGAAGATTGATGCTGAGCTGGCCAGTGACATAGGAAGACCACCAGTTCCACAGCCAGCCCTGGCTGGAGATGTAGAAAAACATCCAGGCAACGAAGACAATCATAGGCAATAATGTCATCAGCACAGCTTTCCTGTCTGGAGTGAGTTTGATATAGAAGGCTAGTATGACCACGACAATCCCTAAAGAGCCGAGGAATGCGTACTTGGAGACCTCGAACAAAAGTGACATCAGTTGCGAAGTTGAAGAATATTTTGTAAGCCCTAGGAACGCAGCGAAGACAAACAACGGAAGCAATGTAAAGAGCAGGAATCTCTTGTCCTTGAAAATCTTTCTTTCATACAAGAAAAGGAATCCGAACATGGCCAGTGCTACAAAGAAACCATATTTAGTCATCACAGAGAAAATAGTGAACAAACTTCCGAGAATCAAGTCCCTATCTTTCCTCTCCTTGTACCAGGACCAGAAGAAGTAGAAACCGACTGTCGAGAATAATGTGACAGGAAGATCAAGCATCGCAAAATCCGAGAAGAAGAAATGGGTAGTGTTGAAGATGAGAAGTATAGCGGCTATTATTCCGGCAGTGTGGTTAAGGAATTTCTTCCCAAAGTAATAGACCACTAAAACATTAATCGCTCCGAGGAATGTCATCAGCGTGTGGATCATTATTGAATTGTCTCCGAAAGCTGCGACGAACGGCGAGAGGAAGTAGTAGAAGAATGGAGGAAAGACTGACGTGAACGACCTTCCTGTAATCAAATCTTTTGTATAACCGACATAGTAGACCTCGTCCTGCCCGAAATATCTACCTATGTAGACGAACCTGGAGAAGAAAGCTACGAGAAAAATTATTATAGGGATTAAAACTTCTAGATTCATCCTCCTAGATTTTTTCATGGAGTCACCAATTTAATATCTATGTATTGGTGGGTATATTTATTTGTTGAGTCTATTCTTTAGAGTAGAGGGTCATGAGAGAACCGAGGACTACCGAAGAGGTAGAATACGACACCAAGAACGCACATAATGTTCTTAATACTCTGGAAAAAAGTGAGAGAGGCCTGACGATAACGGACATAGCAAACGAGCTGAAGCTCAACAGGCACACTGTCACCAAACTCCTGGAGAGGATGCTCATGGAGAAGAAGGTCAATTATGACGAGAAGGGACCTGCGAAGATTTTCTACTCTGCTGGAAAGAGCAAGTTCGTCGGAAAATTAGCACAAAGCGGCACTGAGCAGATTTGGGTAGATGTTATAAAACCGAGATATTCGGGTGAGGAAGAAGCCATCAGGATAAACCAGACCAAGCACGACCATCTTGTCAGATCCTCAAGCAAGTACAGATCAATCGGCGCTGTCTCTATCAAAAAAAGCCAACTCGACAAACTGATGAAGATGCTAAAAGAAGCAGCGAGAAAAATTTAACTGATTACATTTATTCCATTGATTTTCTTAAAATCGCCATCGAATGTGGCTATATTCTTAATCTCGTTTTCACGCATCACAGAAATTATTATGGCGTCAGTAAAACTCAAATCCGCGATGGACTGCTTCTTGAAAATTTCCCATGAATCCGAGAACAGTTTGTCTGTAATTTTCTCCAATGGCAAAGATTGCAAAATCTCCTCCCCGAATTCAATAGCCAATTTCAGTTTTTTACTGCGAGCCAAGATTCCTGTCACAGTCTCATCGAAAATATAATCTGTAAGAATAGATTTTCCGTATCTTCCTGAAACTATTTTCTCCATCAATTTGACAGCCTTTTGGTGATGCACATCGTCTAAAATCTTAAATGCAATCAGAAAACTCGAATCCAATATAATCATTTTTTCCACCCGTAAAGAATCTCATCTACCTCTTCGCTCCATCTAACTTTCTTTCCAACTTTGAAAGGCTTGATCTTGAGAATATTTCTAGGATCAATATCGATACGTTTTTCCTTCTCTTTTACCCATATTTTCATCGCTTCTGTAAGTGCTTGACCCATTTTCATCCTCTCCTCAGAAGTCTTCGCCTTGAACTTCCTTAGTACTTCCTCATCAACCCCTCTAACGGCAATCATCTCCTTCTTCATATGTATAACATGTAATACATAATTTATAAAGGTGTCTGTCTCTTCCCCAAAAGTCCAAGTGAAGAAATTAAAATGAAAACTAATTGCCTAATTTCAAATCTTGGGCGCCATTGGAAAACTTCATTTGAAGATAATCTAATCGTCCCTTTGTCTCCGTTTACAGTAACTTGATATTTATTAAAATTGTTCAGGAATTTTATCTTCGGCCTGAAGCTGATCACACGCAATTTGTCAGGAAATGTTTGCATGTACTCTATGAATTTGTCGTTCGCTTCAAGATAATTTCCCCTGATGATATCGTAGAAGAAACCGTTGACGTTTCTGAACATCACCTGCTTCAGCTCATTCGAATGTTCTGAGAAGATTTTCGCAAGAGTCTCAGGCGGGAGGCTGAGCTGCTCGAATTTACAATCCAACAAACTTTCCAGAATGGAAACTAATTCAGTTGTTTTCTCATCATTTCCCCTGTAAACTTCCAGAGTCTTGAGAAAGGTGTTCATGAAGATGTAAATCCTTTTCAGCACTTTGTTCTTGCCGTTTTCCTTCAGATAAGTTACTATCTCATAAAAATCGTCCTCAGAATAAATCCTCTTGAAAGACTCTTCCACATCCTCATAGAACCAAAATTGGATGAACACTTCGCTCTCGTTGTATTTGCTCGGCTTGGCTGTGAACCACTTGCCTTCGAACTTGTTCGAATTGAGGATTCTGCAGATCTTATGAGTTTCCGGAATCATCTCAAACCTGAAAACAGATATCACAGGCATGAAATAAAAATATTGAAATTTTTCTGAAATAATTTTAGAACTTGCATGAGTGGTGGTTACGCCTTCCAGACAATCACGCGGGCCCAAATCTGCCTGATGGTTCCGTCCATGTCTTCAATCAGCATCGGGACTTCGAAGACGGACCTGTCAACCTTTCCTATGACAGTCTCTCCAAAGTTCGGTTTTACATAGAATGAGGAAGAATTGGAAACAGATTGCCCAGATGAATTTGTGACAGTAACTTGGAGTGTGTAAGTCCCAAGCCTGATCGGAGCTCTGAAAGTGCAGTTGTAGAAACCAGTCGAATTCGTGGTTCCAGTGCAATATTGCACATTATCCAAGGTCACATTGGCGGTTTGTCCTGAGCCGAAAGTCGAGCCATTTGTATAAGTGGCAGTTCCATTGACTGTCACGCTGTCGTTCCACCAGACTGTGGAGTTGTAGACATTCAGAGAAACCGTCCCGTTAGCAGCATTCACTACTACCACAAGGATGAGGAAAAAGAGGATTAGAAAAGCTAAGGCTGGGTAGTTCATATTAATTATTAAGCTTGTCCCCCAAATTAAATTGTGATTTGATGGCAGATAAGAAGGAATTGCAGGAGAAAGCTCTAGCATACAGGATTCTCGAGAGCAGATTGGAACCAATGTCCAAACAAAGAGATCTTTTGCTGCAAAGAATGGCAGAGATAGAATCAACTCTGGAAAGTATCAATGAACTTCGGAGGAACAAGGATGAAGTGTTATTTCCTTTAGGTTCGACAGCCTATACTTTTGGAAAAATTACCAGCAACAAAATGATCGTAGAAATTGGTGCAGGAGTCGCACTTGAGAAAACTCCTGAGGAAGCCGCGAAAATTCTGGAAGAGAGGAAGAATGAGGTTGAAGATGTGATAAGGAAGATACAGGATCAGATGGTCGAGACTGCTAACAGGTTGGAAATTTTGGCTCCTGAACTGGAATCCATGGTCGAAGGACACGAGAACCTAGAAGGTGGTTGAAATGTTCGGTTTTCTGAAAGACAAAATCAAAAAGGCAGTTCAGTCTATTTCTGATAAGTTCGAAAAAAAAGAGGAGCCAGTTCAAGAACCGCAAGAGATTAAACCGGTTGTTGAAGAAAAAATCAAGCCGCAGATTGAAATTCAGAAAGAAGTAGAAGAGATAAAAAAAATAGAACCAGAAATAGTTGAAGAAATAAAGGAAGAAGTTTTAGAACAGATACCAGAGACTGAAGAGATAGAAAAAACTCTCGCCCCCGAACTAGTTGAGGAAACTGAGAAGATAAGTCCTGAGATTCCTTCGGAAAAACCGATCGAAGTAAAGCCTGAATTTGCGGTTGTAGAAAAGGAAGTAGAAAAACCAAAGAAAAAGGGATTCTTCGAGAAAGTTTTCGAGAAAGTCGTCAAGAAAGTAGTAGAGAAGAAACTCTCTGAAAAAGACGTGGTTCCTGTTTTGAATGATTTGGAGACTGGGTTGATTGAATCTGATGTTGCCTATGAAGTTGCCGAAAAGATAAAGAACGATTTGAAGAACAATCTTCTTGACAGAGAAATCAAGAGGGGGACTGAAAATAAAATCGTCACAGAATCTATCAGAAACAGCCTGATGGAAATACTGAATGTTCCGGCTGTTGATCTCGCCTCTCTTGCAAAGCAGAAGAAACCATTTTTGATAGTTTTCCTTGGTTTTAACGGATCTGGAAAGACTACAAGCCTGGCAAAAGTAGGAAAGTGGCTGATTGAAAACGGATATTCGTGCGTCTTTGCTGCTGCTGATACATTCAGGGCTGCAGCCGAAGAGCAGTTGGAAGAGCACGCGAAGAGAATTGGAGTTAAAGTAATCAAGCATCAGTACGGTGCTGATCCTGCTGCGGTTATTTTTGATGCCGTAGAGCATGCGAAGGCAAACGGAATTGATTTTGTTCTGGCAGACACAGCTGGAAGGGCTCACACGAACAAAAATCTCATGGACCAGATGCAGAAAATTATCAGAGTCAACAAACCTGATTTGAAATTACTGGTGATAGACTCTCTCACAGGTAACGACGCAGTCATTCAGGCAAGGATGTACAATGAAGTTGGAGTCGATGGGTTGATTTTTACCAAAGTTGACGTAAACGAGAAGGGAGGAGCAATTCTTTCTGTGACTCATGAACTGAAGAAACCTATTCTTTTCATAGGATTAGGGCAGGAATACAAAGATTTCAAGAAATTTGAAGCTCAGGAATTTGTGAATTTGTTGTTGAGTTAATTGAAGAAATGCCGTAAGAGGACAGAATTTCTTCATACGTATCGGCAATTCCAAGCAAGGCATCTTTTGCATTGTTGATTAATTCTTTGACTTCGTCTAATAATCTTGAATCGCGAACACTAGGTCGGTAATACCAGAGATTACGAGAAATAGTTTTTAGCAATCGTAGATGCCTTCCGAATTTTTGAACGAATTCTGGATGCTCAGGTTTTACAGATCTAACATGCTCAAAATAAACACATCGAGACTTCTCGGTCATAGTTTTTACTAACTGCATCTGTAATCCTACTGAAGACTTCTCGAACATATCAATAGATGTATAAGCTTCTTTTCTTCTATATTCAATTTCTTGTAAATCGACCATAAGTTTTGATAACTGTTAAAATATTAAAAGCTTCACATTTACAATAGAAAGTTATGTTTGATAGCCTAGGCAAAGGATTAAGCGGTTTAATAAGGAAGCTGACTACAGGAACATCAGTAGACAAGAAATTAGTAGAAGAAATCTTGAACGACTTGAAGATACTTCTTCTTCAATCAGACGTAGACATCAAACTTGCAGATGAACTAGTGAGCAATGTAAGAAGGAAGACTCTTGAAGAAAAGACTCCTGCTGGATTGACTTTGAGGGAGCATGTTTTGAAGACAATTTATGAAGAATTAGTAAAGCTTCTTGGAGAAAATCCAGCTCCATTGATGGGAAAGAAAAGAATCATGTTTGTCGGACTTTTCGGTTCTGGAAAAACCACCACGATAGGAAAATTATCGAAATCATTGATGAAACAGGGATTGAAGCCCGCGCTTGTAGCATTGGATTATCATAGGCCAGCCGCACCACAACAGTTAGAACAGTTGGGGAAACAGATTGGGGTTCCTGTACATATCAATTCCAACAAGAATCCATATGAAGCTGCGGCAGAAGGCATGAAGAAATTCGAGAAATATGATACTGTAATTTTCGACACTGCAGGCAGGAACGCGCTGGACAAGGAACTTGCTGAGGAATTGAAGAAACTTACAGAAATAATAAAACCTGACGAAGTTTTGTTGGTTATTCCTGCTGATTTGGGTAAAGTTGCGAAAGTCCAGGCAGAAGAATTCCACAAGCTTGCTGGAGTGACAGGGGTGGTTATATCTAAGATGGATGGGACTGCGAAAGCAGGTGGGGCATTGGCCGCCGCGTCGGTAACAGGAGCGAAAGTAAAATTCATCGGAGTGGGTGAGAAGATTGATGATTTGGAATCATATGATCCGAAGAGATTCGTTTCTAGACTTCTCGGATTGGGAGATTTGGAAACTCTTCTAGAGAAGGCGAAGGAAGTTGACATCAAGAAAGAATCTGTGGAAAAAATAGTCGAAGGCAGATTCAACTTGCAAGATTTTTATGACCAAATTGAGGCCATGCAGAAGATGGGTCCTTTGGGGCAAATAGCAAAAATGGTCCCTGGTCTCGGAGCTGCTATGCCAGAAGCCATGATGGAAAAGCAGGAAGAGAAGATGAAACGCTTCAAACATATATTGCAATCAATGACAAAATCTGAGAAAGAGAATCCAGGAATAGTCAATGCAAGCAGGATAAAGAGGATTGCAAAAGGAAGTGGAAGACCTGAGTCAGAAGTCAGGGAACTGTTAGATCAGTATGAGAAGATGAAGAAAATGATGAAGATGCTTGGAGGACAAGCAGGCCTTCAAAGAGGAGCTCTGAAGAATTTGGGGAAACAATTTGGGTTCAAGTTCTAAATGTTTGTAAGAGAAAATCATAAATACTTGTCCTAATAGTAACTGACTATGTTCAAATACACACTTACAGTTCCATTGGTAGTCGTCACAGCTTTACTTTTTGCTGAAACCGTTCATGCTTATTTTACTGGTAGATATAATGCCGCAAATCTTTTAGGCTCATTTACAGCTGCTGGTGCTCTGGCATCTTTAGCTGCTTATCGTAAGGATAAAAGGTTCGGTTGAATCGTTTTTAAGTAGAATTCAATTAAGATATTTATGAATACTATCGAAAAGGCAGTAGAAGTTCTGAAAGACGATTACATATGTGATTCATGCCTCGGAAGACAGTTTGGACAGCTTCTATCTGGTTTGACAAATGAGGAAAGAGGAAAAATGATCAGGAATACAATTGCGATGATGGTTGATGCAGGAGAAAAAATAGAAATAGATTCTAAAAATCTTTACGGCATAAAATTCAGGAATTCTAAAATAAAACCTCCCAAGCCGGAAAAGTGCAAAGTGTGTAAAAATTTTTTTCCCGAAAAAATAGATGATGTAGCTGAAGAAACTGTAAAAAAACTTGAAGGAATAGAATACAGGACTTTTCTTGTCGGAAGCGTACCTTCTGTTGAAATGTCAAGAGCTGAAGAAGATATTTGGCAGAAGACTGGGATAGACTTCGTAGAACCTATAAAAAGTGAGATTAATCGAGAAGTTGGGAAGAGGTTGGAGAAACTGACAGGAAAAACTTTCTCCATGAAAAATCCAGATGTCACAGTTCTAGTAGACTTGGATGCAGAAAAGATAAGAACGTCGATAAGATCCTTGTTCATTTTCGGATATTACAGCAAATTGGTTAGAGGAATCCCGCAGACGAAATGGTTGTGCCCTGAATGCGGAGGAAAAGGATGTAAAGTCTGCAAAGGAACAGGTAAACTTTACAAGACTTCTGTTCAGGAAGAGATAGAAAAACCATTTGTCAAGTTCGCTAAGGCGAGAGAATCTAGTTTCCATGGTGCAGGAAGGGAAGACATAGATGCAAGATGCCTTGCTTACAGGCCGTTTGTTATAGAAATAGTAAAGCCGAAAGTGAGGAAACTGGATTTGAAGAAAATACAGAAGCTAAAGTCGAAAAAAGTGAAGATAAAATCGTTGAAATTTGTCGACAAGGAATTTGTGAGGAAGATAAAGGCTGCAAAAATAGACAAGACGTATATCGCAGTTGTGAATTTTGGAAAAAATGTAGACAAGAATAAGTTGAAAGACCTGAAAAGTTTAGAGATGAAAATAGAGCAGAGGACTCCGACAAGAGTTGCCCATAGGAGAGCTGATTTGCAGAGAAAAAGGATGGTAAAGAGGATTTCTTGGAGAGTTCTCGGAAAGAAGAAACTGGAATTGAAGATTCATTCTGAATCAGGACTTTACATAAAGGAACTAATAACTGGAGACGAGGGAAGGACAAAGCCTAACGTGTCAGACATACTTGGGAACAAGGTGAAGAGGATACTTCTGGATGTGGTGAAGATACACTCCAAATTCTAGGAGGTAATTTTATAAGCTTCACAGACTCAAGAATATACTGAGGTAAGAAGATGGTAAAGAAGACGAGAGGTTTTCGAGCAAAGACAAGGTTCAAGTTAAAGCAGAAGGTAGCCTACAGGCCTCCTATAACCAAGTTTTTGCAGGAATTCAAAGAGAACCAGGCAGTCGTAATTTTGCAGGAGCCTGCTTCCCAGAGGGGGATGCCCCACCCAAGATTTAAGGGGAAGATGGGAAAAGTAATTGGCCGCAGGGGTAAAAGTTATATTGTTGAAATAGTAGATGGAAATAAGGTGAAGAAGCTTATTTCAGCTCCAGAGCACCTGAAGGCGATGTGAATGAACGTATTGAGCGAGAAGATAATTGCAGACGTAGAGGCTAAAGAGATACTCGAGAAGAAAGAGAAGGACTCAGAGCTCAAGCCTCAGCAG
>Ga0209541_10002828_pt1 | contig 32500 bp, 41 predicted proteins | sample RifCSPlowO2_01_FD_184027 | JGI IMG/M metagenome (GOLD analysis project Ga0209541, IMG submission 184027) | Groundwater microbial communities from Rifle, Colorado - Rifle CSP2_plank lowO2_0.1 (SPAdes) (version 2) | ecosystem: Environmental > Aquatic > Deep subsurface > Groundwater | place...
TAGGCTTGGACTCATTCTGTTTTGACGTGTATTGTGCGAAAATCCATCCTTGTTTCCCGTTCTCATATTCGATCTTGTACCAACCTGACTGTTCTTCCAAAACATTGAATGTTTGTCCAGGTTTAACCTTTGCTGCTTCTGAGGCAAAGAGCGTTGGTTCAGCGCGAACTCTCAGCCATCCAGTATCTGTTTGATTGATAGAAACAACAAGCTTCTGTTCAGTTTCTTTTTTTTGGACAGAAGCTTCATCAGTTGCAATATCATCGGGCTTTTTTTCAACCTTTTTGTGTGAAGGGTCAATGGCAAGTTTGTACTCTGCAACGACCTTAAATCCTGACGACACTTTTATTTTTTGGCTACGCCTGAAAAACCCGGGGCTGAAGACTGAAAGTTCGTGATCTCCTTTTGAGATGTTAGAGAGTATGAGTGGGGCAATCCCCTGTTCTTCATCATCAAGAAAAACGATACTACCATCAGGATATGTTTGCACCTCAATTTGGCCAGAATCGGGTTTGGTATTTTCTGTTCTATTCTCCTTCGTAAGGGGGAGGACTGTCAAAATAACACCAGAGGATGTTAAATCGTTTGTCCCGATCTCTCTACTCACAAACGTGCGTGCGTTTTTATAAACTGAAATTTTTCCTTCCCATGTGCCTGAAGAAGAAGCATCAGTATCATCCGTGATGAGTTTCAGTATATACTCCCCCCCAGCAAAAGATGCTTCATAGGGGGTTTTACCTGAGGGTTTACCATTGACTAGGATACTTGCACTTGGAGAGGATATGATTTGAAGGCGACCTTCTGCTGCACTTCGTGACAAAAAAACATAGCGAATAACTATGCCAAGGCCGAAGAGCGCAAAAAGCATTGCCAGAAAAAGGAGCTTTTTCTTCATGAGTGGCTATATTATAGTGCATGGGGGTCTTTGCGGCAAGATTTCGTAAATATTTCATAAAAACCTGCTACCATATCTGCATATGACTAAGTTTGTCTGTTCTTCTTGCGGTTATACATCTGTTTCATGGTATGGAAAATGTCCACAATGTAAGGAATGGAATACACTGAAGGAATTTAAAGAACTTGGAAAAGGAAGAGGAAGAAGGGGCGAGTTTAAAGAGGCTTCGTTTGCTCCCCTTACTTCTGTTCAAGCAGCCTCACATGAAAGGGGAGAAACAGGTTTGCATGAATTTGACCGAGTTATTGGGGGAGGGTTTGTCAAAGGTGAAGTTATGCTCATAGCTGGTGAGCCTGGCGTTGGTAAATCAACTCTATTGCTTAAAATTCTTGAACAATCTCCTGCTTTGTATATTTCAGGAGAAGAATCTGGTCAACAGATTAAGCAACGTGCAGATAGACTTGCTGTTGACCTATCGAAACTTCATGTATCTTCTGATATAGAAATTGCTGGAATAATTCAAGCTCTTAAGAATAGTGAGATACCCTTTGATATTGTTGTCATCGACTCAATCCAAACAATGTTTTCTGCACATATTGACTCCCCAATGGGAAGTGTTGCGCATATTAAGGAGGTAACTTCGCGTTTGGTTGAGTATGCAAAAAGAAGTGGAAAAGTTGTCATTATTGTCGGGCATGTTACGAAAGAGGGCGATATTGCAGGGCCAAAAACTCTCGAACACTTGGTTGATTGTGTCCTGTATCTGGAAGGTGATAAATTGTCCAGATTTCGGATTCTTCGTGCTCATAAAAATCGTTTTGGGCCGACAGATGAGGTTGGTGTGTTTTCTATGACAGAAAAAGGTTTGGCTGAGGTTGAAGAACCTTCTGAGCTTATTGAATCAACAACTGCTCAGGAACCTGGACGTGCACTTATAGTCTCTGTAGAAGGAAGCAGAGCACTTTTCTATGAGATTCAGAGCTTAGTTGTACCAACCCTCCTGACAATACCTCGGCGTGTTGTCTCAGGTGTAGACTATAACAGAGTGCAACTTCTTCTTGCTGTGATGCGCAAATACATGGGTTTGAAACTGGATGCATATGATATTTATGTTAGTGTTGTGGGTGGGTTAACAGCCAAAACTCCTGCGGCTGATTTAGGCATTGTAGTATCTATCCTCTCATCAATTGAGGGAAAAGCATTACAGGATAAGGCAGCGTGTATTGGAGAAATTGGACTCCTCGGAGAAATACGCAGCGTTTTTGGGCAGGAAAAAGTTTTGAAAGATGTAAAACGTTTTGGTTTGAGAACCATTTACTCGTCTAAAGACTTTAGCTCTGTGAGACAATTAAAGATGTTGCTATTCAAAACGTCGGAATATGTGGAAAAGGCGTAAATTTTTACTTCTGTCGGGCGTTGCATTGATATTTATCCTCCTCTCTTTAGTAAACATCTCATCACAGATCTATACCTTTTCATCAAGAGCACAGACCCCTGTAATGATGAAATCTATTGTGCAAAACTCTGTTGAACCAATACCGATTGACAGCACAAAATTGCCCAGATGTGTTACAGATGGTGAATACCTACTGCAACCGGACGGGCAGGTATGCTACGCCAGGTTTATATGTATCTTGGGTAAGGAACATATTCTTCAAAACCAAAACTGCGGGTCATTGAATGAGCATATACAACAGGCTGCTGCATTATGTGGATGTTCCTAAAAATCATCTCAAAACTCTGAAGTGCTTATGATTTCTGAAAATAGGCTTCGTATAGTGCTCCTCCGATGAAGATGTATAGCAACACCGTATACCAAAAAGGCACAGATGGGGAAAGACCCAGTACAAACGCAAGTGCTTGAATGACCACGGGACCGGTTGCAGCATGCAAAGCAATTTTCTCAACAGAGGAAAAAGTGAGTCTTTTATGCTTAACAAAAAATGAAAGTACGATATGGTAGATCGCTGCAGCAATAGTAAGAGTGATAAAATAGGAAATTCCAAAGGTTGGGATGCCAAGGAGAATCGCAAATGAAATAGCGGCGAGGATAAATGACCAATATGAACGTAGTAATTTCTGTGCAGAGAGGGAAATATCCCCGACTTTCTCCTTTGTAAGCATGATGGTTTTTCCCGTTGGATAGCGATAATCATAGGTAACACCTCCGTATCTGATGTATGTTGTCCGCTCAGTAAATAAGATAAGTGCATCATACTCTAGCATCTTCTCTTTCTGGCCCTTTGGATCAATCACAACAAGAGGGCGGGGGTTATGTTCAAGCGGTGAAAAAAGTATAAATGGGTGATCAATATTGGTTGATAATCTACCAAGTGGATGTATCGTCACAACAAGTTCTTCGGGATATGCAGATTCGATCTGTTTTACAGCTTCTTTCAGCGAAGACGGAGGGTACAAGCCCATAAAAAGAATTGCTTTAAAAAGCACAGAGAAAGCAATGAACAAAGCAATCATTCCCCAGAAATAGGTAAAGGAAAATGCAAAATGCACGGTACGAACTTTTGTATAATACGCGTCAAAAGGAATAAGCGAATGTTTGAACACATGAAAGAAGACCTTTAACCTTCTCATATCCTTGATAGTACACGATTAAACATGAAATGTTAAGATGTAAAATCCTTGCATTTTAGTGTTCTGTTCCGTATACTACGATCGTGCTGTGTTTTTATGCCCTGGAACATGACCCTAAGGCACAAAAACAGAGATGTTATTAATTTTGACAGACATATGGCAAAAGGTACATTTACAAGAACCAAACCACACGTCAATATTGGCACCATTGGTCATGTTGACCATGGAAAAACCACATTGACATCAGCGATTCACCACGTTCTTGCAAAAAAAGGGTGGGCTGAAGCGTTAAAATATGAGGATATTGATAAGGCTCCTGAAGAAAGGGAAAGAGGAGTGACAATCAATATTAACCACTCTGAATACGAAACAGCAAAACGACACTATGCTCACATCGATGCTCCAGGTCATGCCGACTACATCAAGAACATGATTACCGGTGCTGCCCAGATGGATGGCGCTATTCTTGTCGTATCTGCTCCTGACGGCCCAATGCCTCAAACTCGCGAGCATGTGCTCCTTGCCCGACAGGTTAACGTGCCTGCCTTGGTAGTCTTTATGAACAAAACCGATATGGTCTCAGATCCTGAGATCCTTGATCTTGTTGAAATGGAAATTCGGGACCTTCTCAATAAATATGAATATGACGGGGATAATGTCCCAGTCATTAAAGGATCTGCTCTCAAAGCCATTGAAGGTGATGCTGAGGCTGAACAAGCTATTCTTGACCTTATGAAAGCAGTTGATGACTTCATCCCGGATCCAGTGCGTGACACAGACAAGCCGTTCCTCATGCCTATTGAGGATGTCTTTACTATCTCTGGACGTGGTACTGTTGCAACAGGGAGAGTCGAACGAGGCATGATCAAAACGGCAGAAGAAATCGAAATCATTGGTCTTGGCAAAGATACAAAGAAAACAACCATAACGGGCATTGAGATGTTCCGCAAAACACTTGATGAAGGTCAAGCAGGTGATAATGTTGGGCTTCTTCTACGCGGTGTAGAGAAAGATGACCTTGAAAGAGGACAGGTCATTGCAAAGCCAGGCACAGTGACACCACACACGGAATTTGAGGCAGAGATATATGTCTTGAAGAAGGAAGAAGGCGGTCGTCACAGCCCATTCTTCAAAGGTTACCGACCACAATTCTATATCCGAACCACAGATGTAACCGGAGAGGTCACTTTGCCAGAGGGTGTAGAAATGGTTATGCCTGGTGACAATATCAAGATTACAGCAAAGTTGATCTACCCCGTTGCACTTGAAGATGGACTTCGATTTGCTGTTCGCGAAGGCGGAAAGACTGTCGGAGCAGGAGTTGTTATAAAGGTAATAAAATAATCCAGTGCCGTTTTCTTGCTATAGACTTGGGCCTATGGCAAGAATTCGGTTTGGAATAGTTAGTTAAAGCACGTTGGAAATATGCCAAAAGGAAGGATCCGAATACGGCTCAAGTCATTTGATCACAGGCTCATTGATGAGACCTGTCAAAAATTGATTGATACAGCGACCAAAACCGGGGCATCCTTTCTTGGGCCTATTCCACTTCCTACTAAGTCTGAAAAATACGTTGTCCAAAAGGCCGCATTCATTGACAAGGACTCTCGGGAGTATTTTGGCCTTAAAACTCACAAACGTCTTATTGATATTGTTAACCCTACAAATCAAACGATTGATTCTCTCATGCACCTGGATCTTCCTGCTGGTGTGAGCGTCGAGGTCAAAATGAGCTAGCCCAGCCACAATTTTGTACTATAGGATTTATGTTTTCTGTGGTGTTGACAAAAATGTGTACATATCCTATAATATGTATGTTCATGATTGAGATGCCCGAGCGCTTGCGCTTGAAGCACCTTTGTCATGAGCATGCCATCTTGGCACGCACGTTACACCGATAAAGAAGTAGAGGGATCGACTTTCAATAAATGAGTCTGCGGCATGGCCGTAATTACAATCAAGATTAGACGTAGTCGTACCCCAAACTTTACAAGATTTCTTCCCCGGCGCAAGCCGGGAGCGTGCCAGGTGGAACAACCCCCGGGCGCCAATTGGCGCCTGGGGGACCCACATCACTATTATGGAGCGTCAAAATCCCCATAGCCCTCAGGCATTAGCAGAAATGGCTATAACACGATATGACGAATTAATGAGGCGATGCCGGAAAGATGAAGCTCTGGACGTACTCAATCGAGCATCAGGACATGGTGATGAAATGAATGAAGTCGGAATTATTATCTGCGAAATACTTCAGGTAAGAGCGCAAGAAGCTTTAAATATGGCGAGATATCGTGTCCGCAGAGCAGAAGGACTAATGCAGGTTGTTGAATCTGGTGGCTCCCAGGAACCTTTAGGGTGGGTTGTATCTGATGCCCAGGACCGAGACTAAAACATCTTGCCCATTCTTACTATACCTCTATCCTTCCATCCCTCTATATTCTTCTTTACTTGACGCCTTGCATAGTATATAATCCATTTTGCATGCCAATCATTGGATTTGTAATCGGCATACATACATAATTTCACAGATTGGACCAGGGTTTGGGGCCCCAATCTGGGGTCTTTTTTTTTGAAATGATCGCAAAGGGTATTTTGGGCACAAAAGGGTCAATACAACAGTCCTTTACAAAGGAAGGAGTTCGTATTCCTGTCACAGAAATTCATACGTCACCGTGTTACATTACTGCTATTAAGACTGCTGATAATGATGGATACTGGTCTATTCAACTTGGATTGTGCGAAATGAAAAAAATTAAGAAAACACGACTTGGTGTTTCAAAGAAAGCGGGGATAAAAGCCCCGCTTCGTTTTTTACGAGAGATCCGCTTTATAGACGCGCAGTCAGTTGATAAAGGGCTGAAGGTAAGAAATATCACATTTACACCGGGCCTTGAGATTAAGGCAAACGCATTGTTCACTGTTGGCGATGTTGTAGATGTTACAGGGACGTCGAAAGGAAAAGGTTTTCAAGGTGTAGTAGCTCGCCATGGTTTTGCAGGTGGTCCTCGTACCCATGGGCAGTCTGACCGTGAAAGAGCACCAGGTTCGATTGGAAGTGGTACTACTCCGGGACGTGTGTATAAAGGAAAAAAAATGGCTGGGAAAACAGGTAACGAAACAGTAACAGTGAGAAAATTATCTGTTGTAGAGGTTGGAGATAACTTTTTAAAGGTTAAAGGCATTGTTCCGGGAGGTATTAATGGGCTTCTGATAGTCAAATCAGGTTCTCCTGTACAAGAATCTCAGACAGATCTTCCTGATACACAAACAGTTGAGGACCTGCAAACAGACGTACATGTTGACAGTAATTCTCACTGATATGGCAGGAAAAAGAACAACGAAACACATAGAGGCAACTGTCATGGTAAAAGATGTGAGCGGAAAGGAAATTGAGCCACTTGAACTCCCGCAGGATATCTTTGGCATTACAGCGTCAGATAAACTTCTTGCCCAGTATGTGCGTGTTTATCTGGCAAATCAGCGACAGGGAACTGCTCACACAAAAACCCGTGCTGAAGTGAATGCAACAACCAAGAAAGTGTATAAGCAGAAAGGGACAGGGAGAGCTAGACACGGCGCCAGATCGGCATCGCTTTTTGTAGGAGGAGGAGTTACGCATGGTCCAAAACCTCGGAGTTTTTCTCTTAAACTCAACAAAAAACAACGGGCAAAGGCTCTTTACTGTAGTTTAAGCCTCAAGGCACATGATAGTATGATCCAGGTCCTTGGTGGGTTAGAAGGCCTTGATGGAAAAACAAAGGCAGCGGGCAATGCGCTTAAAAACTTAGGGTTAAACACGGGAAAAACTCTGATAGTCTATGCTCCAGGTGAGGGAGCTCATCTGCGTAAGCAATTTTCTAATATTAAAACGCTTTCCAGCAGTCAAGATAGGCTCTTAAATGCCTATAAAGTGCTACGGGCAGATACTGTGGTCTTTACACGTAGTGGGTTTCAGGACTTTTTAACATTTCGTCGAGGAAAAACAGAATGAAAATTCAGGATGTTCTAAAAAAACCAGTCATTACAGAAAAAGCAATGTCAAAGGGTCCGATGTTGGGCTACATGTTTGATGTGAACCTTCGGGCTAATAAACATGATATCAAGGATGCGGTAGAAAAAATCTTTAAAGTTGAGGTGAAAGAAGTAAATACGTCTGTTCGCAAAGGAAAAACGCGCAGAACTGGTCGAAAAATGAAGCCTAAAGAATTATCTGATGTAAAAAAAGCATATGTGGTACTAAAGAAAGGTTCGATAGACATTGTCCCGAAAACTTAAAATATGAGACTATCGCATACGAAACCATATAAAGGATTGATTGAGATTTTGAAAAACAGATCAGGTAGAGATAACACAGGTACTATTTCTGTACGTCATAGAGGTGGCAGGCAAAAAAGGTATTACCGCATTATTGATTTCAAACGTGATAGAAGAGATGATCCGGCAAAAGTGATGAGTATCGAATATGATCCAAATCGGACAGCGAATATTGCGTTAGTAGAATACAAAGATGGGGAAAAGCGATATATTCTTCACCCTGATGGATTGAAAGAAGGAGATGCAATTTTGGCAGGCAAAACTGACAAAATAAAGCCAGGAAACGCAATGATGCTCAAGGATATTCCGCTGGGGACAGAAATTCATAATATAGAACTATACCCAGGCAAAGGTGGACAAATAGTGAGAGGAGCCGGTTCCAGCGCTGTTATTGTTGCCAAGGATGCGACATATGCCGACATTAAATTGCCATCCAAGGAAGTGAGAAAAGTCTCTGTTGTTTGCTATGCTACAGTAGGACGTTTAAGCAATATTGGGCATAAACTTGAAAAAATCGGAAAAGCTGGCCGCTCAAGACTTATGGGGATTCGTCCAACTGTGCGTGGTGTTGCTATGCATCCGGGCGCACATCCTCATGGAGGAGGTGAAGGTCGCAGCTCGCAAGGTATGCACCCAAAAACAAAATGGGGTAAACCTGCCAGGGGCGTTCGCACTCGTAAAAACAAGTGGAGTAGCGCATTAATCGTTAAGTCACGACGAGTACATTAATATGGAAGTAAGGTCATATATAAAGTACGTTAAGATGTCACCTTTGAAGTTGAGGGCCTTAGTCAGTACAGTTAAAGTTTTGCCACCGAAGGTTGCACTTGACCGATTAAGTCTGAGTAAGACTCGGAGTGCAAAATTTTTGTATAAAGCATTAAAATCGGCTGTTGATAATGGGAAAATAGCACAGGGGTTTGACGTTTCAAAGGCGCATATTAAGACTTTGAAAGTGGATGAAGGACCTGTCCTAAAGCGCTTTAGAGCAGGGTCAAAGGGTATGGCAAAACCGTATGTACGTAAATCATCACACATTACTGTTGTTATTGAGCAAAAAGAGGTGGTGAAGGAGAAAAAAGTTAAGGCTTCACGTAAGAAATCTGAAGTCAAAAGTGTTACCAAAAAATAACTATGGGACAAAAGGTTCATCCAAAAGGTTTTCGTATTGGGGTCACCAAGATGTGGGATTCGAGATGGATGTTTCCACAAAAAAGATTGTATAAGGAAAGTCTTTTGAGTGACATTAACATTCGCAAGGGTATATTTGAGAAATTTAAATTCGCGTATATTACACAAGTTGAGATAGAGCGTGCCATCAATCGTATTGTTGTCATAATTCACGCTGTCAAGCCAGGTATGATCATCGGTCGTGGTGGCAAGGGTCTAGAAGACGTAAAAAAATTCATTATCGATACCCTTGGCGAGAAGAAGGTTAAGGATGAAAAAATCAAGATTGATCTCAAAATTGAGCCAGTAAAAAAACCATTCTTGAGTGCATACTATGTCGCTCATGATATTGTGTCTAAATTGGAACGTAACATGCCGCACAGATCATTAGCGCATCACACCATTGATCGTGTTATTGAGGCTGGTGCCAAAGGTGTTAAAATCCAACTTAGTGGCAGAATACGTGGAGCAACAATTGCAAGAAGGGAGAAGTATGCAGAAGGAACAGTTCCGACATCAACTCTACGTGAAGATGTCGACTATGCACAAATTCCTGCAGCAACGAAATCAGGGTATGTTGGTGTAAAAGTTTGGATTGCAAGAAAAGCAGAGGGGTTTTAGTTAAAACTAGTTATAACTAGTTCACCTAGTTCAACTAATTATGTTGTTACAACCAAAAAAAAGAAAATTTAGGAGAGAGTTCAGGGGTATTTGGCGAAAAATTGCTGTAAAAGGTACTTCTGTAAATTTTGGAACACACGGAATTAAAAGTCTCGAGAGTGGGTATATAACAGATAGACAGATTGAGGCTTCTCGTGTAGCTTTGGCTCGATTAACTCGAAAGATTGGAAGATTTTGGATTAGAATTTTCCCACATAAACCCTACACAAAAAAACCACCCGAAGTCACAATGGGTGCAGGGAAAGGTGATATTTCTCACTATGTTGCTAGTGTTGCTCCAGGAACAATTATGTTTGAATTTGAAGGACTTGACCAGGATAGTATACAGAAAGCATATAGGGATGTATCATCCAAGCTTGGTGTAAAGACAAAATTAGTGGAAAAACACATATGAAACGTGCTGATATTGAAAAAATAAAACAATTAGATCCTGAAAAATTGCAGGTACAGGAAGGTGAGAGAAGAAAGGAAATTGCACAGCTTATTATGCAGATGCGGGTAAAGAATTTGAAGAACACCAATATTATTGCACAGAAGAGGAAGGAACTTGCTATTGTGTTAACAATTATGCGCCAAAAGCAATCATAAGTATGGCAAAGCTATTAACAGGAAAAGTGGTTTCAACAAAAATGGCACAAACTGTTGTTGTGCAGGTTGAGCGTGCCTATTCGCATCCTTTATACAGAAAAAAGATACAACGTCATAAAAAATATAAAGCTCACATTGATGCTGATATGAAGATTGTTGAAGGTGACAAGGTAGATATCCAGGAGTGCAGACCAATTTCAAAAGATAAAACATTTAAGGTAGTAAAAATTCACAAGTAAAGACTAATTTTAAAACATCATGTTACAGCTAAGATCAACATTAAATGTTGCCGATAATAGTGGTGCAAAGGAGGTATATGTTATTGGCATTCCAGGTAAAGGTAATAAAAAATTTGCCCATCTTGGGGATGTTGTATCTATTGTAGTAAAAAAGGCTGATCCATATGGTCAAGTTAAAAAGGGAGACAAAATACATGGGATTATTGTCCGAACGCGAAAAGAGGTTCGGCGTAAAGATGGCAGCTATATTCGATTCGACGACAATGCATGTGTAATTTTACAAGGTCCTAAGTCTCAAGAACCAAGAGGCACGCGGTTCTTTGGGCCACTTGCCCGTGAAATTAGAGATCTTGGGTATAACAAAATTTCAAGTTTAGCTTCGGAAATTTATTAACATGAAAATTCGCAAAGGAGATAAAGTCCGAGTTATTACAGGGAAGGATAAAGGAAAGGAAGGCGTAGTCGAGCGTGTATATTCAAGGCAGAATACTGTGCTTGTTCAGGGTCTGAATATGTATAAACGGCATATGAAGAAGAGTGAAAAATTTCCTCAAGGTGGTGTTATTGATATTCCTCGGACTTTACATGCTTCTAATGTTATGAAAATTACATCAGGAGGGAAAGAAACGACGCGGATTGGTTTTATTGTTGAGGGCAAAAAAAAGTTTCGATTTGAAAAAAAAACAGGGGAAAGGATCAAGTAATTAAAACAATCATATGGGAACACCACTTAAAAAGTACTATTTAGGAATCTTGAAGGACTTGCAGAAAGACCTCTGCACAAAAAATATCCATGCAGTGCCAAGAATTACCAAGGTTGTGGTAAATGTCGGCGTTGGAGAGGCTGCTTCTAACAAGAATATCATTGATAAAGTTGTGCAAGACATTACTCACATTACAGGTCAAAAACCAGTTATCACAACAGCCCGTAAGTCAATTTCTGCATTCAAAATTAGAAAAGGTTTGGCAATTGGTGTGAAGGTTACCCTTCGAGGTGATAATATGTATATCTTTCTTGATAAATTATTTAAGGTTGTTTTACCACGAATACGAGATTTTAGAGGCATTCCCGAAACAAGTCTTGACAAGAACGGGAATTTGAGTATCGGTGTTCCCGATCAAACCCTTTTCCCTGAAATAGATTATGATAAAATAGACAAGATCAGAGGACTAGAGATTACAATTGTTACATCAGCCCGGATCTCTTCTGATGCTCGAAAAATGTTCGAGAAAATGGGGCTGGTTTTCATGCAAAAATCATAGCAGTCATTATTATGGCGAAAAAATCATCATTAGAGCGAGAGAAGAAGAGGGAGCACCTGAGTGCGAAATATGCTGAGCTTCGAAAGGAGCTCAAAGCTAAAGGGGAATATGCTGCTCTGCAACAACTCCCACGTAATGCTAGTCCAGTGCGGTTAAAAAATCGGTGTCTTGTCACTGGTCGAAGCAGAGGCTATATGCGCAGATTCGGCGTGTCACGTATCGTTTTTAGAGAAAAAGCTCTATTAGGCGAGATACCGGGTGTAAAGAAAATTTCGTGGTAGGGATAGAAGTATAGAAGAATAGAGAGCATAGAAGGGTAGTGGGGAAGGAAATATAGATTAGTTCACCCAGTTCACCCAGTTCACCTAGTTCACCGAATTATAACTAAATCATGGCGAGATCACTAAAAAAGGGTCCATATGTCGATCAGAAGCTTCTCCAAAAGGTTATGAGGCAGAAGGAGGGTAGTAAATCTGAAACTATTAAAACATGGGCTCGAGCATGCCAAATTCCGCCGGAATTTGTGGGGCATAGGCTGAGTGTTCACAATGGCAAAAAGTTTATTGATGTTTTCGTTAGCGAGGGAATGGTGGGACATCGCCTTGGAGAGTTTGCTCAAACACGATCATTTAAGGGGCATGGTACAGTTACAAAGAGAGTTTTAGAAAAGACATAATATGAGCGCACATATCGATCTAGCAATACGTATAAAAAACGGATATCTTGCACAAAAGGACCTTATTGAAGGCACATATTCTCGCTTGAATGAAAATATTGTAGCGATTTTAAAGGAAGAGGGTTACATTAAAGACTTTGAGGTCAAGACAGATAAAAATAAAAGTACACTTGCGATTACTCTACTCTATCGCGATCGCGAGCCTGCAGTGCAAAATATTAAAATTCATTCTCGGCCGGGACAACGCCGATATGCAAAGATGGAAGAGGTAAAATCTGTACGCGGAGGCTTAGGAGTTGCTTTGATTTCGACCCCAAAAGGGGTAATGACAGATCGAAAATCCCGTGCAGAAAAAATCGGAGGTGAGGTTTTGCTGAGTGTATGGTAGGAGTGTAGAAGGATAGAGAGCATAGAAGGATGGAAGGGTAGTGGGGAAGGAAATATGGATTAATTCACCCAAGTTCATCTAGTTCATCTAGTTCACCTAAGTTATAACTAGTTCCAACAAATTACAACCAGTTCAACTAATTGCGATGTCAAAAATAGGCAATAAACCAATTAATATCGAAGAGAGCGTTGAAGTAGAGATCTCTAATGCCTTAGTCAATGTTAAGGGTCCTGAAGGAGAATTGACTGTCAATATCCCGAAGGAAATAACGGCGACAAGGGTTGATAAGGACATACTTTTCCAACGTCTTAGTGAGGCAAAAAAAGTACGATCACTGCATGGCCTAATAAGAAGTTTAGTCGCAAATGCTGTATTGGGAGTAACCAAACCATGGGAGAAGACGCTTGAGGTGGTAGGAACAGGATATAGGGTCAAATTAAAAGGTAAAAACTTGGTATTTGAGGTGGGATATTCACACCCAGTTGAATTTCATGAAGTACAAGGGCTGACATACATAGTAGATGGAAATAAGGTCACGATATCAGGAATAGATAAGCAATTAGTTGGTGAAGTTGCACATAAGGTTAAATCAATCCGCAAACCTGATCCGTACAAGGGGAAGGGTATCCGTTACAGTGGAGAGTTAATCCGTCTGAAGCCGGGAAAGAAGGCTAAGACAGCATAACATATGAAAAACAGGCTTATTAAAAGAAGGGAAAGGATAAAACAGAGGGTGAGATCTAAAATCGTCAGGCGTAGTGAACATCCGCGCATAAGTGTTTATAGGTCAAACTCCCATATTTATGCACAGGTGATTGACGATTTTAAAATGCAAACTTTGGCTGCCGCGAGTGATGCAAAGCTGGGGTCAGAAAAAATGAACCGTATAGAGAAAGCACGGACAGTGGGTCGTGAATTAGCCGAAATTATGAAGAAAAAGCACATTAAACAGGCTGTCTTTGACAGAGGCTGCTACCCGTATAAGGGTCGAGTTAAGGTCTTAGCTGAGGCAGTGAGAGAAGCTGGCGTTACTATATAACTATGAGCAGACCGACGTACAAAATAGACAATCAGGGTTTTGCAGAAGAAGTTCTTGAGATTAAGAGGGTCTCGAAGAAAACAACAGGAGGGAACTCTATTAGCTTTACTGCACTTGTTGCCGTTGGGGATAGAGAAGGTAAAATTGGCCTTGCTTTGGGTAAAGGGCATGAAGTGCCACAGGCTATTCAAAAAGCTGTCAAGCATGCTAGGAAGGCCTATATTACAGTACCCATTCATAATGAGACGCTTCCACACGATGTTAACGTAAAGTTTAAATCAGCACATATTATCTTGAAACCAGCACCACAGGGGACAGGCTTGAAGGTTGGAGGAGTTGTTAGAACAATACTTTCCTTGAGTGGAGTGAAAAATGCCTCGGGAAAGATACTCCGCTCACGCAACAGCACTACAAATGCATATGCTGTTATGAAAGCGTTAAAAAGTCTGCGAGAAAGATTATAGATATGCTTATACATCAATTACCTGCATTAGTTCAAAAAAAGAAGAAGAGACTGGGTCGAGGACTTGGCAGTGGTGCAGGTGCAAAGTCAGGTAGAGGAACAACACGCCATCAGCGTTCTCGAGAAAGCATTCCTCTACATTTTGAGGGTGGACAAAACAAGATAACGAAAAAATTTCCTTTATTGAGAGGAAAGGGTCGCAATAAATCGATCTTCATGAAACCAGTTTATGTAAACGTAGAGAAACTAAATAAACTTAAAGAGAATACGCGGGTTGATATAAAGACATTGGTTGATAATTTTATTGTGCCGGAAACCTCGTATAAATACGGTGCAAAAATTCTTGGCAGAGGGAAACTGAATGTCTCATTAATAGTAACATTGCCTGTATCGAAGCTTGCAAAAATCAAAATCGAAAAAGCGGGTGGTAAACTTATTGAAGTATGATACAGTCACTGGATAAAATTAAACAATTCCTCAAGGATGAAAGTCTACGAAGGAAAATTCTATTCACACTTCTTATATTTTTAATCTTTCGTGTGTTTGCGTTTTTGCCAGTGCCATCTGTTGACAGGCAGGCTTTAAAGACTATTTTTGGACAAAGTGCTTTTTTTTCACTACTGGATATTTTTTCAGGAGGTACGCTCATTAATTTTTCAGTGATGGCTTTAGGGTTAGGACCATATATCAACGCGTCGATTATTCTTCAGTTGTTTACTGTTATTGTGCCTAAACTGGAACAGCTCAGCAAGGAGGGGGAGTATGGCCGTGCAAAGATAAATCAATATACGCGTTTTCTTACTCTTCCAATCACTATTGCCCAAAGTATTGGAATGTATATACTGCTGAAGAATCAAAATGTTATGAGTAATCTAGGATTTGCAGAATTTATTGGGTTTGTCGTAACTATTACTGCGGGATCATTCATCCTTATGTGGCTTGGGGAGCTCATTTCTGAATTCGGCATTGGGAATGGCATTTCAATGCTTATATTTGCCGGTATTATGGCCCGTATTCCAGTCACATTCGGGAAAGCTCTAACAACAGCGACGCAGGAGAATGCCATTGCGATGACAGTTATCGGTGTATTTATGATACTTGTTATTGCTGCTGTTGTATTTGTCAATCAGGCTGTCCGGAGAGTCCCTGTGTACTATGCAAAGCGGATTCGTGGAAATAGAGTCTATCAGGGATCATCAAATTACCTTCCACTTAGACTCAATCAAGCAGGTGTCATTCCCATCATCTTTGCCATTTCATTTGTTCTTTTCCCACAACTTGTCGGCAGTTTTCTTGCAAATGCAGGAAATCCTGCACTGCAAGGTTTTGCCAGATTATTAGTAAGTACATTTAACCCTCAAGGAGTTCTGTATAATGCATTGTACTTTTTGCTTGTCATAGCCTTCACCTTTTTTTATACAGTTGTGGTATTTAACCCGGAGAAAATTGCAGAGGAGATTCAAAAGCATGGAGGATTTATACCAGGTATTAGACCAGGTACTGCAACAAAGGAATACCTACAGCGCATTGTATACAGAATTACGAGTTTTGGGGCACTCTTTCTTGGCAGTATTGCCATACTGCCAGCCATCGTTGCTGCAGCTACCGATAGTAGTAACTTTATCATAGGTGGTACCGGAGTCTTGATCGTAGTCTCTGTAGTACTTGAGTCTTTCAAACTTATGGAAACTCAGGCTGCGATGAAGAGTTATGAAAAGTATCAGTCATAAATTCACAGAGGAATAACTATGGCAAAAAAGAAAGGGCACAGACAACAATTTGGATTACACTGCACTGTATGCAAGACACGCACATACGTTACGCAGAGGAATAAAATCAATACACCAGAGTCATTGACGTTAAAAAAATACTGCCGTGTATGCAGAAAAACAACGGTGCATAAAGAGCAGAAGAAATTAGATTAATACTATGAATATTGTTCTTATCGGCATTCCTGGATCAGGAAAATCGACACAGGGAAAGCTTTTGTCAGAAAAACTTGAGATTCCATATATCGCAATGGGAGGTATTCTCAGAGATATTGCAGACGAAAGTACGAAGAGGGGAAAACGGATTAAAACAACTCTGGAACATGGGGATCTTTTACCAGATGATGAGGTTATTGCAATTGCACGGGAATATCTGTCCAAACCCGAAAACAGTCACGGCTATATCATAGACGGATTTCCTCGTACTGTTAATCAAGCACAAAATTTTTCACATGACATTGATACAGTACTCTTGGTAATGCTTGATGATAAAGAAGCCTTATGGCGCATCGCCCTAAGAATTGATCCAAGAAACGACCAGTCAGCAGCAACAATTATGCATCGACTGAAGGTTTTTCACAGAGACACGGATCCACTGATTGAGTTTTACAAACAGGCTGGGGTGCTGCATGAAATTGATGGATATCCGTCAATAGAAGAAGTCCACACAGCAATTTTGAAAGAGCTGGGGCATGATACGGTTTAAGTCGGAGAAAGAAATCCAAGATATGCGCATTGGTGGAAAAATGCTGCATGAAGTGATTTTGTTTGCTGAGAAAAACGCCCGATCTGGCATCACGACTCTTGAACTCAATAATATACTTGAAAAAAAGATTCTGTCTCTTGGTGGAGAGCCGGGGTTTAAAAAGGTACATGGGTATTCATGGGCATCCTGTATCTGTATCAATGAGCAGATAGTCCATACTCCTCCTTCTGAAAGGGTAATCAAAGATGGGGATGTGGTAACAATAGATATCGGAGTCTTCTATAATGGACTTCATACTGATTCTGCAACTACGATCCAAGTACCACCTAATGATTCAAATGTTACCCACTTTCTTGAAACGGGACGAAAGGCTCTGCACAAAGCAATCAAAGTTGCCTATGGTGGTAATAGAATTGGGCATATTTCACTTGCGTTTCAATCAACAATAGAGGAACAGGGATATTCAATAGTTAAAGAGTTAACTGGTCACGGCGTAGGAACTGAATTGCATGAAGACCCATACATTCCATGTTTTCTTGACAAACCTTTGGAAAAAACCTTGAAATTACAACAAGGAATGACTCTGGCACTTGAGGTGATGTATACTATGGGGAAGTCAGAAATCACACATGAGTCCGGTGGCTGGTCCATAAGAAGTGCCGATCATAGTGTTGCCGCAACGTTTGAGGCTTCTGTTGCTTTGATGGAAAAAGAGACTTTTATTTTAACGTAGCCCTATGGTACAATATAAAGCTTATGATGCAGGCAGATGATGTAATACGTGTGACCGGGCAAGTTGAAGAGAACCTTCCCAACACTCTGTTTCGTGTAAAGCTTGATGAGCAGTACAGTGGTAGGTTGTTAATCTGCTACTTGTCAGGGAAAATGAGAAAAAACTATATAAAGATTCTCCCCGGAGACAAGGTGGAGGTTGAAGTTACGCGCTATGATCCAGATCGTGGCCGTATTCGATACAGAAGATGAAGGTTCAAGCATCAGTGAAGAAAATATGCAAAAATTGCGAAATCCGGATTAGAAACGGTCGCAGAGTTGTCACATGCATAAACCCAAAGCATAAGCAGAGACAGGGGTAATCTTACTTGTCAATGTATAGTTTCCCTTTTTTATTTATTATAGCTTGAAATTGAGTTAAAGTTCAAAAAATGGTACGTATTTCAGGACAAAATTTGCCAGATGAGAAAAACATTGACTTTGCACTAACCCAGATTTACGGTATTGGGTGGACAAGGTCAAAAAACATCTTAAAAAAGGCTGGCCTTTCCGAGAACATTAAGGTCAAGGATCTTACAGAAAAACATGTCCAAATGCTTCAGCAAGGGGTATCTGAGTACAAAGTTGAGGGAGAATTAAAGGAAGAAGTCAACCTGAATATCAAGCGACTACGGGAGACAGGATCGTACCGAGGGTTGCGTCATGCAAGAGGTCTACCAACACGTGGGCAAAGGACTCGATCAAACGCTCGCACGAATAGAGGGAAGAGGAAGACCGTTGGTGCCTTCAAGAAAGATGATATTGCACGTATGCAACAACAGCAAAAAAAGAAAACATAATATTTGCGATACACTATGAACAAAAAGAGCAAAACAGAAAAAATCGTTGAGAAAGGGCGTATTTACGTAACATCAACGTACAATAATACGTTGGTCACGTTGACTGATAATGAAGGTCAGCCATTTCTTACGGGCTCATGTGGAATGTATGGCTTTTCAGGCACACGTAAATCAACGCCGTATGCATCGACAGTGACTGTCCAATCAACGTTGCAAAAAGCCCTGGATGAAAACAATATGCGAGAAGCATCTGTGTATATTAAGGGAATTGGGCCAGGAAGAATGGCCGCTCTTAAAGCAATCAGGGCTTCAGGGGTCGATATTATTAAGATTATGGATATTACGCCAATCCCTCATAATGGTGTTCGACCACCTAAAATGAGAAAAGGATAACAATTAATATGAGATACACTGGCCCGCGAAACAAATTGGCTCGTAGAGAGGGTATTGACCTTGGACTGAGAGGTATTGGTACCAAAGCTCACGCAAGTTTGCTGCGCCGAATGAATATTCGGCCTGGACAGAAACCAAACACGCGCTATCCAAAAGTGACCGAATATGGCCTCCAATTGAGGGATAAGCAAAAAATCCGACGTATGTATGGACTTACAGAATCACAATTGCATAAATACTTTGAGGAGGCAAGTCGAACGCTGGGGAATACCAGCACTCTACTCATTCAACTCCTCGAATCCAGACTTGACAATGTGGTATATAAACTTGGATTTACTCCAACAAGGGCTGCAGCCCGGCAACTTGTTAATCATGGACATTTTCTGGTAAATAACAACAAATCAACGATTCCTTCAATGCAGATCAAGGTGGGTGATATAATTTCATTTAAAAAAGGAGCGACAACACAGATTCCTTATGTAAAAGAGATGATTGACAGAAAAGATATTACTCCTCCTGATTGGCTTCAGAGAAAAGCAACTCTTGGCAAGGTCATTAACAAACCTGGCATTGATATGCTTGTAGAGGAGATAAATCTGCAGGCCGTTATTGAGTTTTACTCACGTTAAATTTTATGTTGGAGCCTAATTTTACAACGAAAAAAATAGAATCAAGTGCAACGTATGGGAAATTTGAATTTTCTCCATTGCCTGCAGGATTTGGTAATAGTATGGGGAATGCCCTACGCAGGGTTTTGCTGTCAACCATCGAAGGAGCTGCAATCACCTATGTAAAGATCAATGGTATGGTCCATGCTTTTTCAACACTTGAGGGCATCAAAGAATCTGGGCTGGAGATCATTCTTAATCTCAAAGAGCTTCGATTTAAAACCGCCGGGAATGGACCTTTTACCATGGATTTTTCGGCAAAAGGGAAAGGCAAGATAAAAGGGGCTGACTTTAAAGGTGGAGATATTGATGTTGTAAACAATGATCAATACATTGCTGAAATCACCTCTGCGAGCGCAAAACTCGATATAAGCCTTACCGTTGAAAAAGGTATCGGGTTTAGTCCATCTGAAGAAAAGGAGAAAAAAGAATTTGGCCTTCTTGCCATGGATTCAGTCTTTTCACCTGTTACAAGATCTGCCTTTACAGTTTCAGATGAACGTGTGGGACGCAGAAGCAACTTTGATAAATTAACGCTTGAAATTTGGACAGACGGTTCAGTCACACCGAACGATGCATTAAAAGATGCTTCTCATACACTTGGTTCGTACTTTATTTACATCATGTCTGGGAATGATGACTCTGAGCGAAGGAGTAAAAATGAAAGTGCGCTTGCAAGCAAAGATGGCAAAGAGGTAGATCCACAGGTATATGAGATTATTATTGACGAACTTGATTTGCCAACCAGAGTGATCAATGCCTTACTAAGGGAGAAGATCGAGACAGTTGGAGATCTTGTTGAACGAGGCCAGGAAGCCCTGGTAAATCTCAAAGGCGTCGGGAGAAAATCGATCACGCTTATTGAAAAGGAGATCGAGAAATTAGGAGTTACCCTTGAAGATAAGTCATGAGGCACGGGGTGAAGAAAATCAAATTCAGCAAAGGGCAAGATGCTCACCAGGCCTTGATGAGAAAGCTCGTTTTAAACTTTATTAAACATGGGAGAACAGAGGTAACTCTTACCAAGGCAAAGGCTCTCAAGAGTGTTGTAGACAGGCTTACAGCAAAAGCTATCCGGGGAGAACCTTCAGACAAGCAAGTGCTTATGCGCTATCTTTCTCATAAGCATGCTATACGTGCTATGACGGATGAAGTGGTCCCAGTAATGAAAGGCAGAACTGGCGGATATGTGTCACTTGTCAAACTTGGCCCTCGCCAAGGAGATTTTGCTGAAATGGTTCGTGTTGAATGGATAGAAAAACTGCAAAAGGTCCAGCAAGCGGAGCCAGTCAAGGATACGCAAAAAAGCACGCCTCCAGCAAAGTCAGTTAAAAGAGTAAAAACACTATGACGCATCTTACACATACAACACACGCAACAAAAAATGAGGATGTCGTGAGAATGTGGCATCTTATTGATGTGAAAGGACAAGTGCTTGGCCGTATGGCAACAGATATAGCGGGAAAACTTATGGGAAAGGGTAAGCCCTCATTTTCATCACATGTAGATGGTGGCGATCATGTTATTGTCATAAATGCGCAACATATTAAAATAACAGGAAGAAAGGAGCAGCAGAAAATATATACTCGCTATTCTGGGTATCCAGGGGGTTTAAGAAAACAATCATTTGCGCTCTTGAAGTCAAAGGATGTACGTAAAATTATAGGAAATGCCGTCTCCGGAATGTTGCCAAAAAACAAGCATCGGGATGTTCGCATGACACGACTATACATATATACAGGGGAAACGCACCCTCATCAGAATAAGTTAGCACATTGATCACATGGTAAAGAAGGCTAAAACAGTGACATATTATGAAGCAATTGGGCGAAGGAAATCTGCTGTGGCTCTTGTTCGTCTTTATATATCACCAAAAGCAAGTAAGACAACGTCGTCTATGAATAAAGGAGATTTCCTTATTAACAGCATTCCGGCAAAGGAATATTTTCAATTTGAACCGTATGTTCAATTATTCCAACTCCCTTTGCACGTTGTGGATGCACTGGAAAGGTTTGCGATCTCTGTTATTGCAACAGGCGGTGGGAAAAGAGGCCAGCTTGATGCCGTACGATTAGGGCTTGCACGTGCCCTTGAGCAAGCAGACGAAAACAACAGAAAAAAGCTTAAAGCCGAAGGTCTTTTAACGCGTGACTCGCGTGTTCGGGAGAGGCGCAAGGCTGGAACCGGAGGTCGTGCAAGGCGAAAGAAACAGTCACCAAAGCGATAATGCCTTAAAGCTATCCTGAGCCAACAAGATATACTGCCCTCCACGGCCTATATGACGAAAAAAAGGTCTTATCTTGGGTAATGACTCCATCCATATCTTTCACTTTGTAGGTGAAGGTTGACTTTGCACCTGGCGCAGCCCAGTCGACCTGTTTAGTTACTCCTCGAGGAATAGAAGGGTCGTCCTGGTATAACGGTTCAGGGGCAGCAACGTGTCCATAAACTTGAGCATCAGAGAGTTCGATAGTTCGGCCGTCCTTTTTCCCATAAAACTCGAATACAAGAAGTTTCTTCCGGCTGTCCACAATTGATTGGATGAGAATATAGGCAGGCGTATCATTTTTGAACTTGAAGTCAACAGATGGCGCAAAAACTGTTGCATCAAATCCGGGCTTTTGATCATTTTCATAGTATCTCACTCGATATGCGTGAGCGTGACGTTCAATAATAGGAAGCCCAGTATTTAAGGCAGCTCTAAAAAGAGTTGTAGAGTCCTGACAAATGCCCCCACCATCGCCAAGCACCGTACGTCCTTCTTTGATAATATACCCAGGCTTAAACCCTGTTGCCTGCGATATGTCTCCAAGAGCCTTATTGAACGAAAAAACTTCTCCTGGAGCAATGAGAATACCATGCAGTTTGTATGCAGCATGAGTGAGATTGTATTCTCTCTCAGGGGATGAATGAGTAAAGTTAGATACCCCTTCTCCAATTTTCTCTTCAATACCAAACCTATTAATGTCCCCAATTGTTACGCTAGGTTTCACAGATTCACTTCGAATTTGAAAAGTTCTATTCGCAATGGTGTCAGCATGCTGCGCTAAATATTGCTGAATTTCCTGCAGTGACAGGTCGGAGGAGATGCGAATACCCGGTTTCTCAACACGAAAACTTGTGACTTTTCCTTTTTTAAATTCAAACAGAGCATCCTGGGGATAAATATTATAGATCTCTTCTAGTAGAGCCATATAATCCTCTATAGGATCAAGATTGTAGGAGAATGTGTAGTTGAATGAGTACGTTGCCAGTCGAAAAAATGATGATATCGTCTGAAGAAGTGCGCTAGGGAAATGAGGGGATCTCCCGATGAGTAGCGCATGATCAGAAATGCCTTGGGTATCATATGCAAAGCGAAGCGTTGTGCCGGAGAATGTTGCTACAGTATCTTGATAGAATATGGTGAGTGTAATATCCTCCAGTGCCTGATTTTTTTCCTTATACAAACGCTCTATGTCTTCTCGAGTATATCCCTCAAAACTCACTCCATTTACAACGACTTGAGGATAAACTCGATCGGCATATTTCTTTTGCATGTCAAAGATATAGAAAGACGCAGCAGCAATGAGTGTAATAGTAAAAATGATCGTAAAAAGTAATGATCGGGTAAAGAGTTTTAGTATTCCCACTTTGAATTTATGTGACGATTAGACTAGAATAATTATACATTATAGTATGGCAGACAGCAGCGTGACAAACAAGGAATCAATGGAACCTCAACCTATTATGGAAACAGTTCCTCTTGATGATGTTACAGAAAGGAATACTCAGCAACCAGAAGTACTGGTTCCAGAGGAAATTCCAGAAGAGACTCCTGAAAACTTAACATCTTCGGATGTTGGCGGCATCTCACCTCCTCCTCTCTCAGATGAGGGTATGTTTGAAAGCGAGGGGAATAAAAAGAAGTATCTCTTTATTATTCTGGGAATCATTGGTGGCTTAACTATTTTTTTTGTCATTTTCGGTGCTATATTTAACCTTTTGCGTGGTAAGTCCAATGAGAAGATTACCTTAGAGTACTGGGGTCTTTGGGAAGATGAAAATGTTATGAAGACAGTAATAGCTGATTATAAGCGAGTTAAGCCCAACATAACGGTTAATTATGTGCCACGAGAACATACTGATTACCGTCTAAAGGTGGTGACGCGTATTAAAGAGGGAGCGGGGCCAGATATTTTTAGATTTCATAACACATGGCTGCCAAGCATCATTGACATTTCAGCTCCTCTCTCCCCTTCGGTCATGAGTAAGGAAGAATATGATAAGACATTTTATGAGGTCATCAGGAACGATCTTAAGGTAGGGGATTCATATTATGGTATTGCGCTTGGCATTGATGGTCTTGTCCTTGTCTACAACAATAGTATGTTCAAACAAGCTGGGATTACGTCAAAGCCTCAGACCTGGGATGATCTTGTCAAGGATGCAGACAAATTACGTGTTGAAGACAGTCAGGGTCTTGTTACTGCAGGCATTGCTCTTGGAACAGCAAACAATATCGAACACTTTTCAGACATTCTTGGCTGGATGCTCTTGCAAAATGGAGCAAGCATCAAAAATCTTGCTGCACCGGAGGCTGTTGAAGTGTTATCAAACTATCGTCAGTTTGCCGAGCCTCAATTGAATATGTGGAATGGACAGATGCCTAAAGATGTTAATGCCTTTATTCAGGGAAAAGTTGGCATGATTATTGTTCCCTCCTGGCATATTCTCAATATTAAGAAAGCTAATGCAGAACTTGATGTTAAAGTTGTTCCTCTCCCAAAATTGCCGGGGAGTTCTCCTATTGGGCTTGCATCATATTGGGTGGAAGGAGTCTCTAAGGCAAGTAAGCATCAGGAAGAGGCATGGGAGTTTCTTAAGTTCCTAAGCTCGAAGGATGTGATGACCAAGCTTTATCAAGAGCAGACAAAGGTTCGACTCTTCGGTGTGCCGTACTCACGTGTTGACTTACGTGACACTCTCATTCAGAATGAATATATCGGCCCTGTTCTGGAACAAGCTCCCTATATGAAAAGCATGCCCGTTTCAGCCAGAACGTTTGACCAGGGTTTAGACGATGAAATTATCGGTTATTTACGTAATGCTGTAGAGGCAACTGAAAAAGGAGTGTCCTACGAAGAGGCCTTTAAAACAGCCTCCGCAGGGGTTTCACAAGTTTTGACCAAGCATAACATCCAATGATACGTTTTCTTAAGGGGAAAGGGGAATCCAAACCAGAATATATTATTGCTATACTTCTTAAGCAAGAAGAGGGAGTGGGCTTTGTGCTTGAGGTTCAACAGGAATCACAATCCATAGCTCTTCTGGATCAGCGAAGTTTTCGTTATTCTAACTCTTGGGAAAGTCTAATATATGATATTGATGAACTACTTTTCAGGTTTGAAACAGATCATAAAATTCAGCTAAAGAAAACGATATTCTTCGTATACTCACACCTTGTCGATTATGAGACAGGAGAATTAAAGCAGACTTATCTTGAAACACTTCAAAAAGCGATTGAAGAGAATGATTTAGAGTCTTTAGGATATTTTGAATTGGATGAGTTGCTGGCGCGATCCTATGCACAAAGGGAAGGGGAGGGTCTGCGTGCAGTATTTGTTGAAATTGATGTTCCAGCCGTGTATGCATGTGTTTACCAAGGTGGAAAACGTATTTTTGCTGAGACAGTTGCAAAAACGCAGGATTTGGTGGCTGACCTTGAGGAGATATACAGCCATCTTGAGTCCGGGAAGAAATTACCCCCTCGGATTATTATGTATGATTCATCCAGCCTCGAATCTGAGTCACACCATATTCTTACACATAAATGGAACGATGACCTATTCCAACACGCTCCAAAGGTTGAAGTTATGAAAGAGGCAGAAATGCGTCATGCATTTGAGGAAGGAATACATCAACACATTTTTCCAGGTAGTACAACGGTAGTGAGTACAGCTTCAGAAAGCATTGCGGAGCAGGCGCAGGACTCTCTCGATCATGCAAGCCACTCACAGGACATGAATGAGGATGATCATAAAGGCCATCAATCAGTTATGGGGTTTATGATTGGTGGTGAGGTGGGAGATAGAGGGATAGATGGATGGAGGGATAGAAATGTGGAAGGACGCAAGGATGGAAATGTGGAAGTGTGGAAGGGTGGAGAAGGTGTAGGTGTGGAAGTAGGGGAGACTGAATATAAAGATCAGAGCACGAAAGCGGTTAAAGAGGAGACTCATCAGTATGGGACAACCATTCCACCATCATATGCTCAACCCGATGCAGTCACAGCATCACATGTTTCCCCGATTGCTGTCGGAAGGTCAATTGTGCAAAAGATCACAAACACGGTATCATCATTACGCATGATTATGTATGGGAAAGGGAAGATCATTATTCTGGGAATAGGCCTGATAGCTTTTGCTATTGTTGGTACACTGCTCCTTCTCTATTTTAACCACTCTGCCGTACTTACGATTATGTACAAACGTGAGCCAATAGAAAAAGATATTACACTCTCAAACATGGATTCTATACAAGAGGTTAAGAAGACCTTTACAGCGGGTGCCTCATCAGCAACAACGGGCCAAAAAGACATTGGTGAAAAAGCAAAAGGCGAAGTGACGGTATACAGTGCAGATGATAAAGAGCGTACTATCAAGAAAAGTACAATACTTACTACTGACGATGGTGTAGAATTTACGCTGGATTCAGACATATCAGTTAAAGCAGCCTCGAAAACTATTACGGATGATGGCGATATTTTAACCTCGACATCAAAAACACAAGCAACACTAACAGCCGTCGAGATTGGGCCAAAATCAAATATTAAACAGGATACAAAATTGTCAATCAGCGACCTACCAAGCACAACGTATTTTGCAAAGGTATCAAAGGCGTTTTCCGGCGGTACGCAGAAAACGATCCAAACAGCCTCAAAAGAAGACCTAGCGAAACTTGATAAGGATATTGAGAAACAGCTCAAGAAAAAAACTGCTGAGTCATTGGCAACGATGTCTTCGCAGAAGAAAGTTATCGAGGCACTTACAAACATTGACATCACGAAACGAAGTTACTCTAAGGAACCTGCAGAAGAAGCGAGTAACGTTCAGGAAACAGTAACAGCAGATGTAGCTTTTTATGCTTACAATGAAGGAGATCTTAGGGAGCAGATACTATCGCAAATTCAAGACGATATTTCTGAAGGATATACATTGGGTACACAAGACCTCGCAATATCTGATATAGCTGCAAAGAAGGATGAGAAGACAAATAAGATTTCTTTGAAGGTGAAAGTCAAGGGAGAACCAGTTATGCAACTTGATACAGCAAAGCTTGCGAAGGATGTTCAGGGATTACCTCTAGATGCTCTCAAACGTGTTATCCAGGATGTCTATAATGCAGATGGATTTGACGCTGAAATTTCAACAGCGCTGCCGTTTTTAAAATCGCGCCTTCCATACTTTTCAAAACACATTGCAATCCGTTTGGAACCTATAAGTGATTAAGAGTATGCCACTCTATAGCTACAAAAAAAAGCCAATAGGCGTACAAAAGAGGATATTGACCGCAATATCATATACAACTATGACGATTGGGGCACTCTTTCTGTTTTGGTCCTTCTATCCGGTAGTTGCCTCAGAGATGTACAACAGAATTTTCATTCAAAGTGATGTGCTTGCACCAGTTCCCGGAAATCAGGCAAACTCAGTTGAACGCGGACTTGCAGTGAAGGGGACACAACAGGCTTTTTCTACAAACCTTGTTGACTATACAAAAGCTTCAGCCTGGTTTATCGATTCAGGCAATCTTGATATTCACGCCTATAGTAGTGATATTAAGGAGTATACCTTGTCTATACCTAAACTTGCGATCGAGGATGCCAGGGTTGTTGTTGCCGGAGATGACTTACTTAAAGGCCTCATTCATTATCTGCCTGAAAATCCACCCGGGATAAATGGTACGGTGAATATTTTTGGGCACTCAACAACTCCAGCTTTAGCAAAGATAGGGGACTATAAAGAAAGGGATGACTATAAGTCGATATTCACGTATCTACCGACATTAGAGATTGGCGATTCATTTTATGTGACCGTTGATACAGTACGATATACCTACGAGGTTTATGACCGTGTTATTATTCGTCCGGATCAAATTAGTGCACTGGAACCAAAATATGATACCTCCTATATAAATCTATATACATGCGTACCTCTGGGGTCGTATGCAAAGCGATTGCAGGTAAAAGCACGACTTAAAGCCTCCCCGATATAGAGGCAATCTCTTCTTCGTTGCCTCGGCCTATAAAGTATGCTAAAATAACCAGGCTTTAAAAGTGTGGTTTTGGCTGATCAGATCAAGGACTATGGACATTTTTGTAAGAATAACCCTTTATGTTGTGCTGATGCTTATTTTTATCGGGGATAACCTTCTGTATCTCTGTGCATCGCTTATACGACTCTATATCTTGGTGTGCACACACCTTGCAAGAGGTATTGTCCGGGCGGTAACTTCTGCTCGCTACGCTAGTGGTAGAGTAAAAACATATATATTGCAAGCTTTTAGAGTTAAGCTTTCTCCTGAACGTGCAACAAGAACCCACAAAAGGGTAAAATTTCGCTATTTCCTACTTGGTGTACTGACAGCAATGATAATAATTTTTATCCAACGATCATACGATCTTGTGCAGTCACTACCGAACCCTCGACTTATTGGGCGAGTGAATTTTTCAGTTTCAACCCAGATTTATGATAGAAACGGCAACCTCCTCTATGATGTATATCGTGATCAAAACAGGACGCCAGTTTCTATTGATACTCTGCCAGAATATGTCATTCAAGCGACTCTGGCAATAGAGGATAAAGACTTTTACAGGCATAATGGTATCTCATTGGTTGGTGGAGTCCTACGGGCTCTCAAAGATACCTACGCAACTGGAGAATTACAAGGAGGCTCTACGATTACTCAGCAACTGGTGAAAGCATCGCTGCTTTCTCCTGAAAGAACATTGGAACGTAAAGCTCGAGAGGCAATACTTGCATTATGGACAGAGAAAATTTATACGAAAAAACAGATACTGGAAATGTATCTCAATCAGGTTTCATATGGAGGAACAGCCTACGGGATTGAAGAAGCAGCTCGATTATATTTCAATACTCCAGCCAGGGACCTTGATATTAATCAGGCAGCATTCCTTGCAGGATTAACTCGTGCACCATCTTTATATTCACCATATGTGAACCCGCTTTTAGCTATGCAACGTAGGAATGAGGTGCTGAGGAGTATGTCTGAGGTTGGGTATATTTCACAAGAGACGTTAGCTTCTCAAGAACAAATTCCTCTTACTGTTGAGCCACCGAAGACATTCCTGCGGGCGCCACATTTTGTTTTCTATGTAAAGTCACTTCTTGAGCAGAAATATGGGTTACGGCAGGTTGAAGAGGGGGGATTACGTGTCATCACAACACTTGATATTACCTTACAGGAAGAGGTCGAGAAAATTTTACGAGATGAACTAAACAAAATTAGCAATTTAAACGTTCACAATGGTGCAGTGTTGGTAACAGCTCCTTCAACTGGTGAAATACTAGCAATGGTTGGATCCAAGAATTACTACGAAGAGCCTTATGGTGCATATAATGTTACAACAGCTCGAAGACAGCCTGGTTCGTCAATAAAGCCTGTCATGTATTCTCTTGCACTTGAGTCAGGAAAGTTTACTGCAGCTTCGATTTTGCAGGATACACCTGTGGTATTTCAAATTCCTGGCTCAAAACCATACCGCCCTTTAAATTACGACAATCGTTATCATGGGCTTGTGCCAATACGATATGCCTTAGGAAACTCATATAACGTTCCTGCGGTGCGGGTGCTTAATGAGCTTGGTGTGGGCCGTTTCATTGACCACGCTCGCAAAATGGGCATCACAACGTGGGATACACCAGAGAGGTATGGTCTTTCGTTAGCGCTTGGTGGAGGAGAGGTGAAACTTACAGACATGGCAGTTGCAATGGGCACACTTGCTAATTATGGAGAACGTGTCGATCTTAATTCAATTATCTCAGTAGAGGATTATCGTGGGAAAATACTTGAGAAATTTTCGCAACCAAAAGGGGAGCTAGTACTCTCGCCGGAAACGAGTTTTATCATTTCAGATATTTTGTCTGATAACAAGGCCAGGGAATCAGCCTTTGGTGCACGTTCGAGCCTTGTCATACCAGACGAAGAAGTTGCTGTGAAGACAGGCACAACAAACGAGAAACGAGATAACTGGACCAATGGTTATACTAGAAAGTACTTTGTCGGTGTATGGGTTGGTAATAATGATAATACTCCTATGAATCCAGTTCTCACCTCCGGAATAACAGGTGCCGCGCCAATATGGCATAGAGTTATGCAGCTTACCCTACAGGTAAACCCGCATATTCTTTCTGCTCAGCAAAGTTTCTCATTTGATGTTCCGGATAAGATTGTGACAAGGCCGTGTCATTATCGCAGTCTAGAATATTTTATTGCGGGTACAGAAACAGATAAAGACTGTAAAGGGGCTATACTCTCCGTTACGCCATATCCAAGCCCGTTTTACCAGCAGCAGTTATTCTGATTTTGTTGGGGAGAGCTCTTCTGAAAAATACTCCTGAGGAATAATAACAGTACGTATGGCACTATAATTCTTTGACGATTCATCCGTAGATTTTTCGGCTACAAAATGGACCCGATCCCCAATTCGAAATTTACTAAAACCTGATTTACTAAGGCTCAAATCTTTCGAATTCATAATAAGCTGTTTCGTACCTTTCTCAATATCCAATGTATATGTGTCGCGACTCTGAGTTACAAGACTGATAGTGAAAGTATCCTTATCTGTTGTAGTAATCTGACCACTCAGGACAAGGTATTGAGGCTGAATGTACAGACTGTTAGCTGTGACTTGGTCTTCAATTTCAGGGCCCTGGACAAGTACATATGCCCCCTCTTCTGCGTCTGACTGCTCTGCATTATCAAGCCCGGTTACAGATACTTTATAAAAGGTTGTAATGGTGTCATCAATAGTTACAGTATACTTTTTGCCTTCTGGAGATGTAATTTGGACGGCATTACCCTTAGTACTCACTACACGTCCTTTGATCATTTTTTTTGTCCTCTTATTAATTTCCTCAACCTTGTTCTCGATTTTTTCCTTGAGTGACTTAATAGTGCTATCTATTGGAGTTTGCTCTTTTGTCGGAGTAGGAGACGGGCTTAAGGAGGGAGTAATTGACACTGAAACCGAGAAAACAGGACTGCGCATAAAGGTAATTGTGATGAGGATGACAACAGTAGTTAAAAGGTAGATATTCTTCTGAATCATTATTTTGGTAGGTAATATATAACAACGGATTTACTGTCGATATTTTTATGAGAATAGGTAGTAATCTTGATAGTATTTTCTCCAGGTGCAACCTGCACATCTTCGGAAAATGTTTTAGCCTTGTTTTTAAATACCCTTTCATCTATCGCTGTCTGAATAACTACGAGAGCATCCTCCTGTGCAGAACCCTTTACAGTAATATCTGAAGATGTCACAATAGCCTCAGATTTTGGCTCCTCTATAGTAATAGGTGAGATCTCGTTAGTAGCAATAACAATTGTTGGTGTGATATTCGACTGTATCACGCCAGAAGGTGTTTGCTGTTCTCTACGAGTACCGGATATAACAAAAAATGCGATAAGGATACCAGCAAGAATACCAAGAAAAACTGCTATTCCTGTTTCTTTCTTCATAAATAGTGTGACTATAATAGGGAAAAATCAGCTAAAAGTCAACCTAACGCAAACTGTGAAGAGCTTTTGCAACATTTAAAAGTCATCTAAAAACCTATGATCATGAGATGACTTCTACCATGTTCCATGTGAAATCGTAGCTATTATACAGCACTTCCAACATGTATTGTGGGACAGTGGAGAGAGGAATCTTACAACCTAAAGACACGTTGAGACAAGAGCATTTGGTACAATAGAGCCATGATTTCACATAATGAACTTCGTCAACTGTACCTCAATTTTTTTGAAGAACGAGGTCATACTGTCATTGAAGCATCTCCACTTGTTCTACAAGGTGATGCGACGACATTATTTACCAGCTCAGGCATGCAGCCACTTGTCCCGTTTTTGTCTGGTCGCGAAGTTTACCCATCAGGCAAAAGACTTGTCAACATCCAACCCTGTGTCCGTACTCAGGATATTGACGAAGTGGGAGATAACCGCCACACAACTTTTTTTGAGATGATGGGCAACTGGTCTTTGGGTGATTATTTTAAAGGTGAGCAGCTTTCGTGGATATGGGAGTTTTTTACTGACACTCTGAGTCTCCCAAGAGAAAAACTTTATGTAACAGTATATGCTGGAGGTTCCGGAGTTGGGCAGGATGAAGAGTCTGCGGCAGAGTGGAGGAAGCTTGGTGTTGATGATAACCACATTTTTTATTACGAAAGTAATTGGTGGTCTCGGTCTGGGAGACCAGAACAAATGCCTTCAGGCGAGATAGGAGGACCAGATGCAGAAATTTTCTATGACTTTGGAGAAGGCTCTCATAATGGTCCAGAATCAAATGAATCCCGTTTTCTTGAGATAGCAAATTCGGTCTTTATCGAGTATGAAAAACAAGCTAATGGAACTTTACAGAAGTTACCTCAAAAAGGTGTTGACTTTGGAGGTGGTCTAGAACGGACTCTTGCGGCAATCGAGGGTGAGAAGGACATTTTTAGAACCTCGTTATTTATGCCTATTATTCAATCTGCTGAAGAAATTTTCCATGCATCCTATGAAGGTAACGCTTCTCATATACGTGTTATTGCAGATCATATGCGTGCCTCGATTTTTCTTATCAAGGATGGTGTCATCCCATCAAATAAGGAACATGGGTATGTTTTAAGAAGACTACTTAGGAGAGCTGCAATCAAAGTTTACCAAATGACAGGAGGTACTGACAAACTCTATGATTTAGCTCACATTGTTCCACCCGTGTTAAATGTTTTCCAAGAAATATACACGAGTAATACTGATCCGGCTCAATACCAGGCTGTTATACATGATGAGATGGATAAATTTCAACATTCACTCAA
>Ga0209541_10002829_pt1 | contig 32489 bp, 29 predicted proteins | sample RifCSPlowO2_01_FD_184027 | JGI IMG/M metagenome (GOLD analysis project Ga0209541, IMG submission 184027) | Groundwater microbial communities from Rifle, Colorado - Rifle CSP2_plank lowO2_0.1 (SPAdes) (version 2) | ecosystem: Environmental > Aquatic > Deep subsurface > Groundwater | place...
GCGCTCCTTTTGGTGACGGGGTGAAACCTTTTTGTCTTTTTCTTTTAATCTCCATTAGTTCAGCTTAAATTATACCACATAGGTTATTCGCGCGCTAACTCCGCCAAGAGCTTTTCGGCGGCAACAAGTTCGGCGCTTTGTTTAGAATTCCCCGCCCCCTCCGCTTTCAACTCTTCTCCAAAGTAAAGACCGATTTTAAATAAACGCTCGTGAGCCGGACCCGATTCACCAAGCACCTTATAGGTAGGCGTAAAACCGTACTTTCCTTGGGCAATTTCTTGAACTAGACTTTTAGCGTCTTTAGCTCCGGCTTTCACAATATCTTCCAAGTGCCGCATCACGAATGATCTTATAAACTTCCCGGCAGCGGCATAGCCCTTATCCAAATAAATAGACCCTATCAAAGCCTCAACCCCGTCGGCTAAAATGGTTTCTCCCCTACCTCCTTCAATCTCCTTCTGTTCTCCTTTGGAGGTTAGAATCTCCTTATCTAAGCCGATATCACGGGCAACCCTGCTTAACATACGTGAATTAACCAAGGCGGCACGGTAAATAGTTAGTTCTCCTTCTTCTTTTTTAGGAAAATGGGTGAATAATTCTTCCGTTACCACAAGTTCCAAGACGGCGTCGCCTAAAAATTCAAGCCTTTCATTATTTTTGAAAGGCCAGGCAGCATTTTCGTTCACGTAAGAACGGTGAGTCAAAGCTTCTTTCAGAAGGTCAGGGTTATTGAATTCGGTACCAATTTTATTTGGCATTCGGATTTGGAGCTTTGAATTTTTTTTCTGGGTTTTGATCCGGTTCGCCTATCTCGCGATAAATGGTCCCAAGTACACCGTTCACGAACTTGCCGGAGTTCTGCCCGCCATAGGTTTTGGCAAGTTCAATGGCTTCGTTAATCGCCACTCTCGGCGGTACTTCTTTGCGATTGGCGAATAAAAGTTCATAAAGTCCCAGGCGTAAAACATTTCTGTCCACCACGGGCAGTTGGTTCACAGGCCATTCAGGAGCCGACTTAGCTATGACTTGATCGAGCTCCGCGGATTTCTCTTTAACTCCCTCAACAAGGCTCATAACAAAATCTTTTTCCAAAAAACCAGGGGCAAATTCTTCTAAATTGCGCTCCACGATCTTTTTTATATCCTCGGAGCGGTCATAAAAATCCCATTCATATAAGGATTGAAGCGCTACGGCTCTCCCGAGTTGTCTCGCTGCCATTACTTATTTGGACTTTGATGGATAATAACCGCACTGTTTGCAAAGGCGATGCGGAAGCATAGGCGCCTTGCACTTGGGGCAAGGAGAAAGTTTAATCGGTTTTTTAGCCAAGTGGCTTCGCCTCCTACCTACTTTCGATTTAGTATGATGTTTTACTGGTACGCCACCCATGGTTTAAAAGTAATATTAGTATACAGTATTAAGTATTTAGCGAAAAATGTAAAGTGTAAATATTGATTTTTAACTTTAAGCTGGATACTTCACCTTAAAGCTTTTCCTATGCACATCCGAGAGACCATGCCGGCGGATGGCTCGCCGATGCGATTTTGTCCCGTACCCCTTATGAATATCAAACCCGTATTTAGGATAAAGTTTATGTAACTTTACCATGTATCTGTCGCGAGTCACCTTGGCTACAATGGAAGCGAATTTAATGGCATTAATTTTTTCATCGCCTTTAATAATGGTTCTCGGACTTAAGCGCAGGCCAGCGGCTCTTAACATGCTCGCATACATATAAAGCCCGCCATCTAAATAAACGTTCTTCCTGCAAAGAATTTTCTCCCTCTCCACAAGTTTAAGAAAAGCCCGCGTAGCCGCTAAATCGGCGCTCTTTGAAATATTTATTTTATCAATATTTCGCTGGTAAACCCGGGAAACGGCATAAAAAATGGTTGGGCTGTCTTTCGCGTACTTGAAGAATTCTTCCCTTGACCGCGGGGTCAACTTCTTTGAGTCCCTTAGGCGAAAAGCGTGCCACTTTTTGGGCAGGGCCACGACCGCTACAACAACCGGACCAGCCAGAGACCCTCGTCCTACTTCGTCAATGCCTATAATGTACATTAATACAATTATCAATTTTTAATTAACAATTTTCAATTGCAAAAGCACCTCACCACCTTTCCCATGAGAACTGATGTTTTTAAACCAACAAAACCTTTTCCCGCCAGTGGTCTCCGGAAGAGACAAATTGTCCTTACTCGTCGTGAAAAGCTTAACGTAAAATTGAGAACTCGCTCTAGCTCAAACACCTCAATTTTCCTGCTTTTCTACTCCTCTCTCGGTAATTTGTCCCTCTTCCTGCGACATACTGGCTACAGAAAAGGTTTTATTGCTCTTCCTTCAAGCCATCCTCCCTGTTGCCGTGCGGAACATCCCGCAGGCTTGCTGGGCTTGGTTCCGCCGCCGAGGCGGACCAGCAAGCCGAGGGGGAAGAAATTTTTGCCGCTGGAGCAAAAATATTCTGGTTGCGTCAGGCAATAGGGAGGGTGGCGTTACCAGGCGATGGTAAAACATTGGTGAGGAAAAGTTTTGTTGGTTGATTAAGTAAAAATATAAGAAGCGCAAAACGTCAGGGACGTACCTATCTTATACGTTGATTGGAAACTGTGGTTTGATTTATATATAATGTCGGTAAATATGCCTAAATTCGTCCACCTTCATACCCACAGCCACTATTCGCTCCTGGATGGCCTCTCCAAGATTGAAGCTTTGGTTCAAAAAACCAAAGAACTGGGTATGGATTCGCTCGCCATCACGGACCACGGCAATCTTTACGGCGCCGTGGAGTTCTACAAAAAAGCTAAAGAAGCCGGGATAAAGCCGATTATAGGAGTTGAGGCTTACGTGGCTAAGGGGTCGCGGCTCTCCAAAACTCCCAAAGTAGACAATATAAGATATCACCTGACTTTGCTTGTTAAAAACGAGATTGGCTATAAAAATCTTAACCGGTTGGTCACCGCCTCCCACCTTGAAGGTTTTTATTATAAACCCAGAATTGATAAAGAAATTTTAGAGAAGTACCACGAGGGATTGATCTGCCTTTCCGGCTGTTTCTCCGGCGAGATAGCTAAACTTCTTAGAGCTGACCACCTGGCGGAAGCCGAAGCTGCCGCTTCTTACTATAAAAAGGTTTTTGGCGATGATTATTATCTTGAAATACAGCCGCATTCGCCCGATCTTCGCCCTAAACTTATCGAACTTTCCAAAAAGTTAAACATACCCTTGGTAGCCACTCAAGACTCCCACTACATTTTGCCGGAAGATAAACCCATCCACGAAGTGCTCCTTGCGATACAGACCAACAACAGATTGGACGAAGAGGATAGATTCACCTTCCATGATTTCGATACTTCTTTTAAGAGCCCGGAGGAGATGAAAAAAGATTTTGCCGATTTACCTCAAGCGATAGAAAACACCGTGAGGGTAGCCGAGAAGTGTAATTTTGAATTTAAACTCGGCAAGACGCTTTTACCGAAGTATCCTGTGCCGGAGAACGCCGATGCCAATGTTTACCTCAAGGAGTTAATAGAAGAAAGACTACGTCAAAGATTCCCACAACCGAGTAAAGAGGTGAAGGAAAGGTTGGAATACGAACTCGAGATAATAGAAAAAACCGGTTTTGCCGATTACTTCCTGATAGTTCAAGACTTTGTAAACTGGGCTAAAAATCACGGCATAGTCGTTGGCCCAGGCAGGGGTTCTGCCGCGGGAAGTATTATTTCCTACATTTTAGGCATCACCGACGTTGACCCCATAGAATACAACCTCCTCTTTGAAAGGTTCTTGAATCCGGAAAGAATCTCAATGCCGGATATTGATATAGATTTTGCCGACCACAGGAGAAACGAAGTGTTGGGCTACATAAAAGATAAATATGGAGAAGATAAAGTTGGTCAGATAATCACTTTTGGGACAATGGCGGCGCGGGCAGCGGTGCGGGACGCGGGCCGTGCCCTTGGGTTGTCATACTCCTTCTGCGACGAGATAGCTCGCCTTATACCCTTCCATGTTTCAACCGAAAAAACAGCTAATTTGCCGAGAGACATAGAAATGGTGTCTGAACTGAAGGAAAAGTATGTGAACGATTCTACCGCGAGAAATTTACTTGATACCGCCATGAAACTTGAGGGTGTAGCCCGTCACGCGTCTGTCCACGCCTGCGGGATAGTGATCACGCCGCAATCTCTTGTGGAATATATGCCGCTCCAGCGCTCCCCGCAAGACGAGGAAGCCGTTATCACCCAATTTGAGATGCACAGCGTGGAAGATTTGGGTCTTCTTAAAATTGATCTTCTGGGACTTAGAAACCTAACCACTATTGAGGAGACATTGAGACTGGTAAGGGAAACGAGAGACAAGGTCATAAAAATCTCCGACATACCGCTTGACGATAAAGCCACCTTCAAACTTTTACAGTCAGCCGAGACTACCGGAGTCTTCCAATTCGAGTCCTCCGGCATGAGACGCTACATGAAAGATTTGGAACCCACCGAGCTTGAAGATTTAGTGGCGCTGGTCGCGCTTTTCCGCCCGGGTCCCATGGAACTTATCCCCTCTTTTATCTCGAGAAAATTCGGCAGAGAAAAAATAGAATATCTCCATCCGAAACTTGAACCGATACTTAAAAATACTTACGGCGTAGGCGTCTATCAGGAACAGATGATGAGAATCGCGAGAGATTTAGCCGGCTTTACCTTGCCGGAAGCCGATACCTTGAGAAAAGCCATCGGTAAAAAGATAAGAACGCTCCTTGACGCTCAAAAGGAAAAATTAATTAACGGCATGGTTAAGAATAATATTCAGGCAAGAACCGCGGAAAAAATATGGGAGCTTTTCCCGCCATTCGCGAGATACGGTTTCAACCGGTCTCATGCGGTCTGTTACGCGTTGATCGGCTACCAAACAGCTTATCTTAAGGCAAACTATCCGGTAGAGTCTACGACGGCACTTTTGAATAGCTCCGCTAACGATGTCGAAAGGATTTCATTATTAATAAACGAAGCTCGACGCATGGGTATCGCAGTTTTACCGCCGGACGTGAACAAGAGCGTCGCCGAGTTCGTGCCGGAAGGACAAAACATCCGTTTCGGGATACTTGCCATAAAAAACATCGGCACCCACATCACCGAAGTTATAGTTGACGAAAGAATGAGAGGCGGACCTTTCGCGAGTATTTCCGATTTTGTCGGCAGAATCCATGACCGCGACCTCAATAAGAAATCTCTTGAGGCGCTCGTGAAGAGCGGCGCCATAGATTCCCTCGGCGTGGAGAGGATGGCTGCTTTAAAAAGCATAGATGATATATTGAGGATGGGAAACGGCATTAAAAAACAGAACGGCAACGGACAAGCTAATCTTTTCGGCAATCTCGCGCCGCCGGAGATAAGGATCCAGTCCGGAACGCCAGCCTCGAAGATTGAACGTCTTTCCTGGGAAAAAGAACTTTTGGGACTCTACGTCACCGAGCATCCGCTAAAAGACTTTTTAGAGAAGATGGAGACAAACGGCAAAAAACTCCCTCCCATAAAGGAAGCTTACAAACCGGCAAACGATGGGAAAAACATCATCACTTACGGAATCATAGTCGGAGTCCAGCATAAAACCACCAAGAACGGCAGTCCGATGATTTTTGCCAAAGTGGAAGATTTAAATGATAATATAGAAGTCCTGGTGTTCAATGACACTTTGAATAAAAATCCTTCCGTATGGGAAGAAGGCAACGTCATCCAACTTACCGGACGCATATCAAGAAAGAACGGCGAACCCAAGATCCTATGCAACGACGCCAAAAAATTAGTTCTATAGACGGCAAGCGCCATTCACTGGCACACCTTTTAGCAGCCGCGGTTTTAAAGAAATTTCCCGGCGCCAAGCTGGGCATTGGTCCCACGATTGAAAACGGTTTTTATTACGACTTCCTCTTACCGAGAACGCTTACGCCCGAAGACCTCAATGAGTTTGAATCCACCATGAAAAACTTGGCTAAATCCAAGCTTGAATTTTCCGGCAAAAAAGTTATTCCAGCCGAGGCAAAAAAGTTATTCAAAAATCAGCCTTTTAAGCTGGACTTAATAAAAGAGTTCGTCAGAGAAAAGAAACCTTTAACTGTCTACAAAACCGCCGACAAGAAAACCGGCGAGGTTTATTTCCTGGATTTATGCCGCGGAGGGCATATTAAAAACACTGCCGACATCAACCCGGATGCTTTCAAGCTAAACAAGATTGCCGGAGCTTACTGGAGAGGCGATGAAAAAAATTCCCAGCTTCAAAGGATCTACGGTTTGGCTTTTGAAACCGAAAAAGAGTTGGAAGAGTATTCAAAGCTGCAAGAAGAAGCAAGGAAACGTGACCACAAAATTCTTGGCCCGGCACTCGATCTTTTTACGTTCTCCGATTTAGTCGGTGCGGGACTACCGCTCTGGGCACCGAATGGCACGCTGGTACGCAACCTGTTGGACGATTTTGTTTGGAAGCTACGCAAGCAAGCTGGCTATGAGCAAGTGGATATACCACACATCACCAAAAAAGATCTTTACGAGACTAGCGGCCATTGGGAAAAATTCCAAGAAGACCTTTTTAAGATTGAAACGCGCGAGGGGCACTTGTTCGCGATGAAACCTATGAATTGTCCGCATCATACCCAGATTTACGCCCGTCGGCCATGGAGTTATCGTGACTTGCCCCAACGTTACGCAAATACAACTAAAGTTTACCGCGACGAACAATCAGGGGAACTGGCGGGACTATCTCGCGTGCGAGCAATTACCCAAGACGATGCACACGTTTTCTGCCGGCTTTCACAAGCCGAGGACGAATTTCTAAAAATCTGGGATATTATATACGAGTTCTACGGAGCCTTTGGATTTAATCTTAGCATCCGCGTTTCTACCCATGATCCAAAGCATCCTGAGAAATACCTCGGCGACAAAAAGAAGTGGAAAATTGCAGAGTCGATGTTATGGAATATAGTAAAAGGTAAAAGGGCAGATGTGTTTGAGGGTGTGGGTGAGGCGGCGTTCTACGGCCCCAAACTGGACTTCATGGCCAAAGACTCGTTGGGCCGCGAGTGGCAGGTAGCGACTATACAATTAGATATGAATATGCCTGAACGATTTGATCTCACTTGCACGAACGAGGAGGGAAAATCGGAAAGAATTGTGATGATTCATGCTGCTATTATGGGCTCAATTGAGCGATTTCTCTCTATTATAATAGAACATTTCGCCGGCGCGCTGCCGTTATGGCTATCGCCTGTGCAAGTAAAAATTCTAACTATTACTAAAGACCACAGTAACTACGCTAATGAAGTTTTTACTAAAACTGATATAACTGGTATTCGCGTAAAATTAGATGACAGCAACGAAAGTTTAGGTAAAAAGATCCGCAATGCCAAGCTCCAAAAAATTCCATATTTAATTATTATTGGCGATAAAGAAGTTAAAACAAATACAATCACCATAGAACAGCGCGATGGCGGGCATATAGATGCTCTTTCTCTTGATAGTTTTCTAATTCAAGTAGAAAAAAATATTAATACAAAAAGTTTAGCAACAAAAAACGAATAAAATACTTTATAAATATATATTATTCATAAAACACCATATATACCAACAATATGGCATTAAAGTACTATAATTTTATAGCGTTAAGCTTCCCGTCACTGGCTTGCTTAACAAACACATTAAGCTGGTCTTTTGACATAAATATCTTGCCACCAAAATCGTCTGTGATTTCAATTTGTCTATCCACAGACATTGAATCGTCACTATAGATTTTTGGGCAATGATTTTGTCCATTACACGGACATAAAACTGCGATTTCTTTACGTAACATAATTGCTTTTTTCTTACGACCTTTATATTAAAAGTTACTGAAAAAAAATATTAGCCTATTATGAAACGAACGTCAATGCTCTGTTGTAATTCAACCCAAATTTGGAACTCCAAGAAGACAGTGGACTGCTCCAACTCCTAAAACAACAAAACCTTTTCCCGCCAGTGGTCTCCGGAAGAGACAAATTATCCCTGCCTGCCGGCAGGCAGGCTCATTCGTCGTGAAAAGCAAAACGTAAAGTTGAGAACTCGTCCCTCAACCCTTATAAATAAGGGTGAGGGACTCAAACACCTCAATTTTCCTGCTTTTCTACTCCTCTCTCGGTAATTTATTCCTCTTCCTGCGACATACTGGCTATAGAAAAGGTTTTGTTGCTTTCACTTTAAGCCATCCTCCCTGTTGCCGTGCGGAACATCCCGCAGGTGCGCTGGGCTTGGTTCCGCCGAAGGCGGACCAGCGCACCGAGGGGGAAGAAAATCCGACCGCTGGAGGCGGATTATTCTGGTTCCGTCAGGCAATAGGGAGGGTGGCGCCACCGGGCGAGAGTAAAACGTTGGTGGGAAAAGGTTTTGTTGATTTAGATATAGGTTACTAATTAAATTGCGTATAATAAACACGGAGATGAAAAGAATTAAAGTGATAATAATAGTAGGGCCGACTTCGAGCGGTAAAAGCGACTTGGCGGTTTTAGTTGCAAAGCGATTTAGAGGCGAAGTAGTTTCGGCTGACTCCAGACAGGTCTATAAAGGGATGGATATTGGAACCGGCAAGATTACTAAAAAGGAAATGAAAGGCATCCCCCACCATCTATTAGATGTCGTCTCGCCCAAAGAAACCTTTACGGTAGCAAAGTTCAAAAAGCTCGCTGAAAAAACTATCAAAGAAATTAATGCTAAAAATAAGCTGCCGATAATTTGCGGCGGCACCGGACTCTATGTTGACGCGTTTCTCTACGATTGGGATATTCCCAAAGTTTCGCCAAAGCCGGAAATAAGAAAGAGTATCCAATATAAAACAACAGAAGAGTTGTTTAAAATGCTCTCCGGTTTGGATCCGGCAAGAGCGGCAACGATTGACAAAAATAATAAAGTGCGGCTCGTAAGAGCGCTTGAAATAGTTTTAGCGACCGGCGCGCCAGTGCCGAGTTTCAAACCGTTTGAAAAGAAGAATTCTCCGTACGAGTTCATTAAAATCGGCATCAGGACATCAAATGAAGAGTTAAAAAGCAGAATCCATACACGCCTACTAAAAAGATTAAAACAAGGAATGGTTAGCGAAGTGGAAAAACTGCACCGGCAAGGAGTAAGCTGGAAGAGGTTGGATAGCTTCGGGTTGGAATACCGCTGGGTTTCAAGATATCTGCGCGGACTCATAAACGAGGAAGAAATGATAAAAACCTTAGAAAAAGAAATCTGGCACTACGCTAAGCGCCAGATGACTTGGTTTAAACGAGATAAAAATACTATTTGGTTAAACTCTCCTCAAAAAGCTTCGAGAGAAGTTCAGGATTTCCTCGGCCGCGAAGTTCTGCCATAGCTTTGCCGATTAGAAATTGTAGAGAGTTAGTATTCCCTTTTTTATAATCCTCTACCGCCTTAGGGTTGCACTCAACCACCTTAGCAACTACTTCCGCAAGCGCCGACTCATCTGTAACTTGAGTCAGTCCTTCTTGTTTCACTAACTGGTGCGGGTCAACTCCCGTAGTCCACATTTTAGAGAGAACATTTTTGGCACTGCGGCTATTTAAGGTTCCTTTATGAATCAAATCTATAAGATGAACAAAATCAACTGGCTCAACTTTTGACTCCTTGACGCTTATCCCTTCCGCATTAGCCATACCTAAAAGGTCGCTTGTAAGGTAATTGTAAATAAGCTGGGGCGTGGCATATTCGGCTTCAGAAACCGCCTCTTCAAAAAATTCGGCAACCCACCTGTCGCTAACTAAAATATTCGCTTGGTCAATGGTTAAACTATACTCTTTCATAAACCGCTCTCTTTTAGCCCATGGCAGTTCCGGTATCTCTATTTTTAACCTTTCGATAACGTCAGCGGAAACCTCAAGCGGCGGCAAATCCGGCTCCGGCATATAACGGTAGTCGTGAGCTTCTTCTTTGCTTCTTTGGGAAAATGTTTCCCCTTTAACGTCGTTCCAGCCGCGGGTTTCTTGCGCCACCTTTCCGCCGGATTCCAGTACTTCTATCTGTCTTTTAATCTCATATGCCACGGCATTTTTAACGGCGCTAAAAGAATTAATATTTTTAAGCTCTACCTTAGTTCCAAGCTTTTCCGTTTTTGAGACTGAAATATTAGCCTCAATTCGCATCTGCGCTTTTTCCATGTCGGCATCAGATATGCCCAAGTAACGCAAAATAAGTTGGAGTTCCTTGGCAAAAGCCAATGCCTCATCGGCAGATTTAATGTCCGGCTCGGTGACGAGCTCCATAAGCGGAATACTCGAGCGATTGAAATCAACCAGGGAGTTCTCTCCCGAACCATGTTGAAGCCGTCCGGTATCTTCCTCGAGGTGAATACGCGTAAGCCTCACTCCATTAAGTTTCCCGCCTTGCACCAAAGGCTCATCATACTGGGATATTTGGTATCCTTTTGGTAGATCGGGGTAAAAATAATTTTTCCTGTCGAACTTGGAATGCTTGGAAATTTTACCGCCCAAAGCCAAACCCAACTTAATAACAGCCTCAACCGCGTTTCTGTTTATGGTGGGCAGTACTCCGGGGTGTCCCAAACAAACTGGGCAAACATTCATGTTGGGACGTTTCTCGTCCGGGTCGTTCTTACAATCGCAGAACATTTTTGACTTGGTTTTAAGTTCCGCGTGAATTTCTAAACCGATGGTCGGCTTGTACTCCATATAAGCAATATTAGACTCCGAGAGTATCTTTTACAATTTGCCAAACTTTGCCGTGCACTTCTTCAGGACCCAGTTCTCTTTCCTCTTCGAAACACTTCACTACCTTAAAATCATCTGGATAATGCTTAGCAGCCCAAAGGTAAGCCATCTGCGCTTTCTTTAGGTGCACCAAGTTAACTTCGTGGCCATCCCTCTCGCGACCGCGGGACATTATACGAGAATGAGCTACCTCGGGCGGCAGCCATAGGATAACGCTAAAGTTTGGTTTAGGAATGTGGAGCAGGCGGTATTCTAAATCCAGGAGCCATTCAACGTAGGTTCTCCTTTCTTCATCGCTCATTTTGCCCCCTTGGTGCCCGATATTAGAGCCGGTATAACGATCAAGAATAACAAAGTAACCCTCTTCGAGCCATTTTTTTATCTCGAAGCTCGCGTCGTAACGGTCAACCGAATAAAAAACGGAAGCTGGATAAGGATCCAGTTTATCAGGGTCGCCGTAAGGACTGTCTAATTGTAAATACTTATCAACGAAGTAAGCAGAGGGTAAGCCGTGGCGCGGAAAAGATGTAGACTTATATTTTATGCCTTCCGCTTCCAGTTTCTTTTGGAGCAGTTTAAGCTGGGTGTCCTTGCCGACGCCATCAATACCTTCAAACGCTATAAGCGGACCTACCATCAGCTTAAGGTGTGCGCGTTTATATTATCTCAATTCCCATACTTCTGGCGGTTCCGGCAACGATTTTCTCGGCAGCTTCAACGCTGTAGGCGTTCAAATCCACCATTTTACGTTCAGCTATTTTCCTTAAGTCTTCTTTAGTTATTTTACCTACTTTATTCTTATTAGGAACCCCTGAACCTTTCTCAATACCAGCCGCTTTGCGCAATAGATCCGAAGCAGGCGGAGTTTTTAATTTGAAAACAAAGCTCCTGTCTTCGTAAATCGTGATTTCGGCGGGAACAATGTCGCTGCCCATTTCTTTGGTAGCTTCATTGAACTGTTTGCAAAATTCTTGGATATTCACGCCATAAGGACCCAAAGCGGTACCTACCGGCGGGGCCGGATTAGCTTTGCCTGCCGGGAGTTGGAGTTTTAAAGTTGTCTTAACTTTCTTAGCCATGTTATGTGAAGTATACAGTATACAGTATAAGTTATTTAGTCAATTAACCTTTTTTTATTTGCAGCGAATCCAGTTCCACTGCCGTGTCGCGACCAAAAACAGGCACAAGGACCTTCACCCTGCCTCTCGCCTCATCCACCTCAGCGACTTTGCCGTCATAGTCCTTGAAAGGTCCGTCGGTGATTCTCACCATTTCGCCTATCCTGAAATCCACTTTAAACTTGGGTTCTTCGCCGCTCATCCTGGCTTTCAAAGACTCAACTTCTTCATAAGACAAGGGTGTGGGGTTGGTGGTATCCGATCCCACGAAACCGGTCACCCGGGGAGTGTTCCTGACTACATACCAGGAATCCGGTTCCATGATCATTTCCACCAAGACATATCCGGGATAAATTTTCTCCTCTACCGTACTACGCTTACCGCTTTTTATTTTAATCTTTTTTTCTTTAGGGACAATGATGTTAAAAATTTTATCAGACATTGTTAAAGACTCAACGCGCTGCTTTAAATAGCGCGCCACCGCGTCTTCATATCCGGCATAAGTATGGACGGCATACCAGCGCCGCAAGTCGGATTTTTCTTCTTTAAGGGTTCTCGTCATATCTTCAAGAGCCTTTCCAGTAGATAGATGAGGATAAAATCCATCGCGCCCAAAAATGCCGCTACAACGAGTGAAAGAGCGACAACTATAAAAACCATTTTAACAGCCTCCTTCCGCGTAGGCCAATTGACGCGCTTGAATTCTTCGCGCGACTCCAACAAAAAAAGCTTTAATCTTCCTAACATTTGCTTTCGTAAGGTTACTTAAAATCGGGCTATAAATCAAGATTAGTCACTTGATGCCCCTTACTCATGATAAAGTGCTTCCTGGGCATAACCTCGGAACCCATAAGAATATCAAAGAGCCTATCAGCTTCCCTCCCATCTTCTACGGTAATCTGGCGCAATATTCTCACAGCCGGATCCATGGTAGTTTCCCAGAGCTGTCTAGGGTTCATCTCTCCCAAACCTTTGTAACGTTGAATAGCGACTGACGCGCTTTTGAACTCCTTAAGCATTTTTTCTTTCTCGGCGTCATCGTAAGGATATTTTACAGTCTTGCCGCTCTGCAGCCTATAAAGAGGCGGGGTAGCGATGTAAAGATGTCCGTCTTCAATAATTTTAGGGAAGTGGCGGTAGAAAAGACTCAAAAGCAGTGTCCTGATGTGAGCGCCATCAACATCAGCGTCGGTCATAATCACGATCTTACCGTATCTTAGTTTGCTGATATCGAATTCTTCGGCAATAGCCGTTCCTAAAGCTATAACCAAAGACCTTATTTCTTTATTGGCAAGAATCTTATCAACGCGAGCTTTCTCAACGTTAAGAATCTTACCGCGCAAAGGAAGAATTGCCTGGAACCTTCTGTCTCTCCCCTGCTTGGCGCTGCCGCCGGCAGAATCACCCTCTACAAGAAAGAGCTCGGCTTCTTCCGATTTCTTTGTTTGGCAATCGGCGAGTTTGCCGGGAAGAGCCAATCCTTCCAGAGCCCCCTTTCTTAAAATTGTGTCTTTGGCAGCTTTAGCCGCGGCTCTTGCTTTGGCGGCTAAGAGAGTTTTCCCCACTATGGCGCGGGCGTCGTTCGGGTGGGTCTCTAAGAAACTTTTTAAGGATTCACCGGTTACGGCTTCAACGGCAGTTCTCGCCTCGGTGTTGCCTAAGCGGGCTTTGGTCTGACCTTCAAATTGAGGTTCGCGTATTTTTACCGAGACGATGGCGGTAAGACCTTCGCGGACATCGTCCCCGGTAAGGTTGCCGTCTTTTTCTTTGATAAAACCTTCCGCGCGGGCATAATCATTTAAGACTCTTGTCAAAGCTGAGCGAAAACCGGTAAGGTGCATGCCGCCGTCGGAGGTGTGAATGTTATTGGCAAAAGACAATTCTTGAGTTTCAATGCCTTCGTTATAGGCGAAGGCTGTTTCTATGCCTACATTTTCATATTCTTTTTCCACATAAAAAATGTTGTCGTGAACAAGTTTGTCGCCGTCTTCATTTAAATAATCAAGGAATGATTTTATCCCGCCGTCAAACTTGAAAGCGTAGTAGTAAGGAACTGATTCGCGTTCGTCGACGAAAACTATCCTAACTCCCTTAGTTAAGTAGGCTTGCTCGCGCAAGTGGTCAATAATACGACGCCTCTCAAATTCTATTTTTGGGAAAATAAGCGGGTCGGGTGAAAAAACTACTTTAGTACCGGTCCTGCCGCACTTGCCGGCTTCCTTAACTTTGTATTTTGGTTTGCCTCTTTCGTATTCTTGGACATACAGTTTACTTTCACGGCAAACTTCAACCTTCAACCACTCCGAGAGAGCGTTTACAACCGATACTCCAACGCCGTGTAAGCCGCCCGAAACCTTATAAGACTCTCCTCCGAATTTACCTCCGGCGTGAAGCGTGGTCATTATAGTCTCCAACGCCGATACCTTTGTTTGTTTATGTATATCAACAGGAATGCCTCGACCATTATCCTCAACGCTTACAAAATTTCCCTTTATAAGCCTAACTTCAATGTTAGTAGCAAAACCCATCGTCGCCTCATCAATGGAATTACTTACTATCTCCACAATAAGATGATGCAAGCCTGAGGTATCAGTTGTACCTATGTACATTCCGGGGCGTTTCCTGACCGGCTCTAAACCCTCGAGAACCTGAATGTCCGCGGCTGTATATGATCCTTTTTTTTCTTCTTTAGCCATACCCAGTAGTGAAACTGCGATTGCAAGTTATTTGATTAACTTGTCGCTTAATGGTTTATTCATGACCTTTAGTTTGATTTTTGCCTAGTTTATTAGACTACGATGACTTAAGTTAATCTAATCGCAGTTCTACTGACTGGGCATAAATTTTAGTCACAAAATTAAAATGCCCGATCCTTAAGGCAATTAAAATTATACCGTAAATTGGACTTAAAGACAAGCGGGAAAATCAGCTAAAAACCCCTTTAAACCTACGCTTTTGTGAGTTCAAAAAGCTCTGGGATTTAACGGACAACCGCTTTCAACAACCTTGTGAGCGCTTGACCGATTTTGGAGAATTCTTTCTCTACTTCCTCATCGGTTAACGTTTTTTGATACGAACGAAAAACTATCCTGAAAGTTAAACTTTTCTTTTTAGAATCGCCGCCAAATTTGTCAAAATAGTCTACGAGATCAACATCTTCCACGTCCTTCAAAGACAAGTTATCAATCGCTTCCATCACCTCGCCTACCCTCACCTCCGCGGGCACAACAATGGAAATGTCTCTCATAATAGCCGGGTATTTGGGAAGCGGACGATATTCATTTTCCCCGATAGTAAGTAAAACGATATCACCTAAATTGATTTCAGCTAGAGAGACATTTTTATGAACAACTTCTATGAAACCGAGAACGTTATTATCGGATTCTATAAGTAAACGGTTCTTACTATCAGGTTTCATTAAAATTTCCGTGAGCCCCACACCTTCAAGTAAGCGGCTCAAAATGCCCTTTAAATGAAAAAGCGCGTCCTCTTCTTTGAGCGCTACCCCCAGACGCAAACTCTCGCTATTAGCGCGCCAAACCCTGCCCACCTCAAAAATTCTCATATTGTCTAGGTCTTTGGAATTGGTTCTTAAATTCCCCTTAAGCCCTAAGGATAATCCCGTTCTCAAGTACTTTTTATCCTGCGAAATGGGATTTTCTAATTCCGAAGAATCCTTGTCTTTCTGACCCGTAAATGAATAGTTATAAACCTCGCTAAAACCGAAGCCAACCAAAATCTTCTTTACTTTGCTTTTAAGCACCACATCATCTTGAATTTCCGCAGGTTGTAGGCCTACTACGGGCGGGAACGACTTAAGCTCGTCTAAGCCGCAGAGCCGCGCAACTTCTTCGGTTAAATCCTCGAAAATATTAATATCGTCACGCAAAACGGGCGGTTCGGCAAGAAATGAATTGCTTTTTTTAAAATCTTGAATAGTAAATCCCAATCTTTTTAGATAATTAACGACGGACTTTTTATCTAAGTTAAGACCTATAAACTTATTAAACTTATCCACGTTAAACTCTATAATTTTCTTCCCAGGAAGTTTAGCCGAAACATCCATCGAGTCCGTAACTTTCGCCCCTAAAATATCTTTCAAAAGAACAGTAGCCCTATCCATACCCGTAAGCGCAAGATGCGGATTCAACCCATGGGAAAATCTTAAAGAAGCGTCAGTGGTAAGCGGTAACTTTTTCATAGTTTTGTAAATACTAACCTGATCAAAGTTAGCCGCCTCTACAATGATTCGCCTGGTGTTTTTATTAACTTCAGCGCGCTTCCCGCCTTTTACGCCGGCAATAGCTAATGGCCCCTTACCATCGGCAATAACAATATCCTTTTCGTCAAGATGATACCTAACGCCGTCTAAAGAAGTAATTTCTTCGTTATTTTTTGCGCTTCTTACAATAATTCCTTTTTCGATACCGTCGGCATCAAAAGCGTGGAGCGGCTGACCGGTTTCAAGCATTACGTAATTCATAATATCCACCACGCCGTTTATGGGACGCAGCCCGCAGGAGTGAAGCAGTTTTTTCATCCAGGATGGAGAATCGCCTACTTTCTTCAACTCAAATAATCTGCCAACGTAACGAGGACACAACTTATTATCCAAAACTTTTATTTTAAAAAGTCCTTTGTTTTGGGGGAAGTTAACAACCTTTTTATCATCAACTTTTATTTTTAGATTGAAGACGGCTGCTACTTCTCTCGCTATCCCCCAGTGAGAAGCGGCATCTGAATATCTGTTGGGAGATAACTTTACCTCAAAAGCGTCACCATCAAGCGGTTCCGTTTCAAAAGCTTTCATGTTCAAACCATCAATAAGCTTAGCTTTAACGGGAGCTTGAGGAACCAATTTTTTAATGAAGGGGTAAGAAAATTTCATGGCTAAAACTGATTGATGAATTTCAAGTCGCCCGTATAGAACATCCTGATATCCGGAATTTTATATTTAATCATCGCCAGCCGCTCTATACCCACGCCAAAAGCGAAACCCTGCAAATCGCGGGGGTTTAAATGCGCCGCCTCAAATACCCGGGGATGGACCATGCCGGCGCCCATCACCTCTAACCACTCTCCCCTGCCCTTGGTGGTAAATTTAATATCAACTTCGACGGCAGGTTCAACGAATGGGAAGTAAGACGGGCGAAAACGGAATTCAATTTTTTCCTTGAATAATCTCTTGAAAAAAGCTTCTATGATAAATTTGAAGTTGGCTAAAGAAATATTTTCGTCAACCATTAATCCCTCGAGCTGATAAAAGTTAATCTCATGAGAAGCGTCGGTGGCTTCATATCTGAACACTCTGCCTGGCACTATTATCTGAAAAGGCGGCTGGTGCGTTTCCATATAACGGATCTGCATCGGAGAAGTATGAGTACGCATCAATCTGCGCTCTTTGGCGTTTTTGGGCTGTTTTAGCCAAAACGTGTCCCACATGTCTCTCGCTGGATGCGCAGGCGGAATGTTTAACGCGTCAAAGTTGTAATATTCGCTTTCGAGTTCCGGTCCCTCCACAATGGAGAAATTCAGGGAAGTAAAAATTTCTTTTATCTCATCCTCTATCCTGGTTAAAGGATGCAGATGACCAACCTGTACCTTCTTGCCGGGCCTCGTGATATCAATAATTTCTTCCTTCCCCCCGGCACTTAGCTCCTTATGTTTAAAGTCAATAACTTCTTCTAAGTCGCGTCTCAACTTATTAGCCTCCTCGCCTAAAGACCTTCTTTCATTTAAAGAAAGGTCTTTAAGAGAACGCAGAACACTAGTTAACTCGCCCTTGCGGCCCAAATACTTAACACGAAAAGATTCAAGTTGTTTTACGTCTTCAATACTTTCCGCTTCGTCCAGCGCCTGTTTTCTTAGACTCGCAATACCCATTACTCAAATAATACAACTTAAAAATATCCTTTGACAAATGCCGTCATAGGAGACTAAAATGCGAATGCCTATAAAGGCCGATATCGCGGGGTGGAGGAACGGTTACCTCGGAAGCCTCATAAGCTTCAGGAGCGGGTTCAATTCCCGCCCCCGCAACAAACAACTAAATGCTAAAACTTGAAGAGTTGGGGGTAAGGCTTCAAGAAACAACCTTATCCAATGGTTGTAGATTAATCTTATACGAGAGGCCAGAAATGCCCCTGGCAATTAATGTTGTTTTCTTGAGTGGTTCTCGATTTGATAAAAACGGCAAAGAAGGAACCGCTCATTTTTTGGAACATATGATAACTGCCGGCAGCAGTAAATTTCCTTCCAAGGATAAGTTAGCTGCTTATATAGAACAATATGGAGGCATATTCGGAGCCTCAACATCAGATGATACTATGAACATAAGAGTCTCTTTGGGAGATCCTTCGGATGTGAGTAAAGCGTTTGATGTATTGCATGAAATTTTGCTCGATCCATTTTTCGAGGAAAAAATTTTAGAAACAGAAAGGGGTTCTGTCTTAAGAGAAATAGGAGAAACTATATCTAATCCTCAGAGACTAATTTGGGAAATCTACGATAAGCTATTTTTCCAGGGAACTGAGATTGGTAGGCCAACCGCTGGCTCGGAAGATTCTATTCCTCTCATCAGTAAAGAAGACGTTTCAGATTTTTATAAAAATAATTTAGTTTCTGGAAGGATGGCGCTAGTCGTAAGTGGAGGCGTTAAATTGGATAGCTTAGTAAAAGAAGCTGAGGGCAAAATCCTCCTGCCCAAGTCAGAAAGATTTATTTTGAATAAAGACCTGCCAGTCATAAGAAACAATCCAGTGATGATTGAATACGACAAGGATGCCGATAAGGTTTATTTAGTCTTCGGCTTCAGAGCGGTGGGAGAAAACAACGTCGATATTTACCCCTTGCGTGTTATCACTAACGTTCTCGGTGGAGGGAGAGCTTCAATGTTGTCTAAGAAGCTGCGCTACGAAAGAGGTTTGGTGTATACCGTTTCGGCTGGAGTGCATAAACTATCTGATGCGGGAACTGTATGGATATCAACCTCCATATTGAAGGAAAAACTGCAGGAGACCTTGGATATAATTACTGAAGAAATCAGACGAGTGATTCAAGAAGGATTAACCGAAGAAGAGGTAAATTTTTCTAAAAACAAAATCATTAAATCTCAAAGAATGGCTATGCAAACGTCTGAATTATGGGCAGGATTTAATAGTTATGCAGAAGTAGTTGGGCCTAAAGTTATAACACTTTCAGATTACACGAAAGGAATCGAAGCGGTTACACCGGAAGACACCAAAAAAGTTGCACAGAAATATTTCACGCCAAACAATTGGTATCTAGCCATGCACGGAAATGTCAAAGAGAATGGGGTTAAAATTAACTTATAATCCCTAAAAACTCTTTCTCGGTTAAAGTCTTTATCCCCAATTTTTTAGCTTTATCAAACTTTGAACCAGGGTCGGAACCGATTACTACGTAGTCGGTTTTAGAGCTCGCAGACTCGGATATATCGCCTCCCAGCTCACGAATTTTCTCTTTAGCTTCTTCACGACTCATCGTTTCAAGACTGCCGGTAAGAACAAAGGTCAACCCTCTTAATTTTTGGTTTTTGGTTTTTGATTTTTGGTTTTTAACTTTCACGCCATTCATTTTCAGTCTATTAATATAATTTAAGTTTTCTTGGGTATGAAAAAAATCATACACGCTTTTAGCCACAACGGGACCAATATTTTCTATAAGATAGATTTCATCTTGTGACGCTGTCATTAACTTATCTATTGTTCCGAAATGCCGAGCCAAGTCTTCCGCTGTTTGTTCGCCTACGTGCAAAATACCTAACGCGTAAATAAACCTGGCAAGCGATATCTTGCGGTGATCGTTTATGGAATTAATAATATTCTCCGCGCTTTTCTCTCCAAATCTTTCCAAACCATCTATATCGCTTGCTTGAAGCGTAAAAATATCCGCGGCATCACTAATTAAACCTTCTTCTTTTAGCCTGTCTAATATCTTTGGACCTATAGTGTAAATATCAAAGATATTGACAAAATGTTGCATACCGCGACGATTCTTAGCCGAGCATTTAGAATTCACGCAATAATACGCTGTTGACTTAGAACTAGCTTTTTCTCCAATTAACCGCTTTCCAACGTTCCCTCCGCATACAGGGCAATGGATGGGAATTTTTATGGTCGTTTCTTTGCCAGACCTTAATTTAGGGAGAACCTCTACTACTTCCGGAATTACATCCCCTGCTTTTTGTATAACAACAGTATCTCCGATTTTCAATTTCAACCTGTTTATTTGATCCATGTTATGCAAGGTAGCTTTAGAAACGGTTGAACCCGCGACTAATGTTGGTTCAAACATTGCTACAGGAGTGAGCACGCCGGTCCTTCCTACATTGAAGATTACGTTTTTAATAACAGTGGTCGCCTTTTCCGCCGGATATTTGTAAGCAACCATATATCGTGGAGCTTTGCCCACGATACCTACTTGTTCATAAAATGTTTGATTGTTCAGAGACACCACTACCCCGTCACTTCCATAGCCTAATGTTTTTCTTATGCTTTCTGTTTCTTCGATGAACTTTTCCACTTCTCCCAAATTTTTACAGACCTTTTCATGTTTATCCACCTTAAAACCGAAACTATATCGTAAGACATTATGCTCATCTGAGTGAGTGCCGGGAGGCGCGCTCTCTTTTCCATCTTGAACAAGTCTAATTATATCGTAAGCAAAGAAATCAAGTTTTCTCTCGGCTGTAATTTTTGGATCTAATTGCCGTAGGGATCCGGCAGCCGCGTTGCGAGTATTGGCAAATAATGGCTTGTTCAATTTTTTTTGAACTCTATTTAACTCATTCAAAACTTCTTTACTCATAACCGCCTCGCCGCGGACTTCTAAATAATCTACTGTAGTTGTCGGTAATCTAAGAACGGTTTTCTCATCAGATGTATAATGCAGTTTCAGTGGTATAGATTCTATTGTCCTTAAATTTTGGGTTATATCCTCGCCAATAAATCCATCGCCACGGGTCGCTCCTTTTATAAAATTGCCGTTCTTATATATTAAAGAAACCGCCAAACCGTCCATTTTTAACTCGCAAAAATATTCAATCGGGAACTCGCTCGCGTCATAAGCGGGAATAAATTTCAAAACCCTTTTCTCCCAAGCCTCTAATTCCTCTTTGCTAAAAGCGTCATTTAAAGACAGCATTGGCGTTTGATGCGTGACTTTAACAAATTTATCCAGAGGTTTGCCCCCAACACGATTAGTCGGAGAATTAGGGTCGACAAACTCCGGAAATTCAGTTTCAAGCTTTCTTAGTTCCTTGGTTAGTGAATCATAAACCTCGTCCGTCACCTTTGGATCATCGAGAACATGATAACGATAGCGCAAATTTTCTATCTGTTCCCGAAGTTTTTCAATTCTTGCTTTAGCTTCTATTTTTGTCATGGCGCGGGAGGTAGGCTGGCTTGAAACGCTCTCGCCGACCTGCCCGACTGTCCAATAGCCTTTAAGGGAAAGGGGTCGGCGGCGTTTTTAGTGATGGTAACCTTTGAATCGTTGGTCATGTTTGGCCCGCTGTTGGGATAAGGGAGAGCGCCTCCGAGTTTATTTTCGTTATAAAAAGCCCATTCAATGCCGGCGTCAGCGGCAAAAACAGCCTTCATGGAACCTTTGGCGTCCGTGGCCTGACGTAACTGATACAAGATTAAGAGACTTGCCAAAGAAGTTGAAGCCAAAACCGCGCCCGAAAGAAGTACGACGGTCAGAAGCATAACTTGCCCCGTAGCACAACTGCGATTGCGATTTTTGGTTGACTCGTCACTATGGCAACGATTGTCAGAACCGGAAGTGATTCTAAGTCTATTTCCATCACGTAGAGAAATCGTGTCAGCCTTATCGCAGTTGTTATACGGGGCTTGTCCTTTGTTTTGATTCATATGAATTTTATAACTCTAGCTCAATAACTCTTGAACTTATCGTTGTTTGTAGATTAACCTTGATGTCCTTAGGGCCGGCAACCGTAAGAACGATTGTCACGCGGACAGGAAAATCATCTGTCAGTTCTTTCCCTGAAATTATGAATTTCAATCTTTCCACTTTAACTTCAGGGGCGGTAATAGGACTCCAAACACTGCTATCGCCGGTTGAACGAACTAGGCAGCCTACTTTACCATCTTTCTGCCCGCACAAAATTCTGTCGTTTGCTTCAAGTCTATAACTTACCGATTCATTATGATAGTTCGTAAATTTTAGGAGATTCTCGGTTGAGTCAGTAAAACCGAAGCCGGTACGTATCTCTCTTGCTATTTGTTCTATAGCTTGAGTAGCGTTGTCGTTCGCAGCCGTAAGTTCGGTGATAGTTCTCTGTGTTTTTAAAGTTTGGATAAAAGTTCCGGTGGCCACCGCTACGAGAATTAAAAACAGAGACATGGCTACCAATAACTCTATAATTGTAAACCCCGTCACACAACTGCGATTGCAATTTTTGGCCGATATATCAATTCGGCTCCAACTTCGCATATGATTAACTTGTTTCTGGTAATACCTCATTTATTTTGAAAAATTGAATCGGCCTTATCGCAGTTGTTGTGCGGGGTAAATCCTTTTTGTCTCATCTCCAGTTAAAAAAGTGGTCTTCTAAGTTAATATCGAAATCAATACCTCCTCGGCCTTTCCAAGTAACTATTGAATTAACTTGTATCTCGTTGTCACTAAGCTTGCTTTCAATAACAATTTCTCGTTTAAAGTTAGTAACGGATCCGTTAGAAGTATAACTGTATATGCCCGTCGCTGGATCGAAATTCAACGGTTTATTTGAAGGAGGATCAATAAGCTTCCTGCTGTCGTATTGAACCTCAAAAGAACCTTTTTTTGCTAATCCTTCATTCCAAGCAACGCCACTAATAATATTTGTGTCTATCATATTCTTCACTACTTCTATTCCCTCGGCCGCCAGATTAACCGCAACATATTGCTCGTAGGCCACCCGATAAAGCCCCAAAGATTGGGAAGTTAAGGAGAAAATCCCTAAAAGCCCTATAACCATAACGCTTATGGCTATCATGGCTTCCACAAGAAGCTGTCCACTTTTATTACTTCGTTGATATCCTGCCGGCATTGTTGATTTTGACGGTTGATTTACTGGATCCGTCCTTGACCTCTATGCTTATTGCCGCTTCTTTTGTAGAAACGTCACCGTTAATTATAATAGTCGGGTCCGGAGGGATGAAAATTACGTCGCGCAAGGTCGTGTCAGAAGCGAATTGAGTCGCCTGTGAGTTAAGTTCAAACACGTTAAGCTGTCCGGTCAACTTTACATCACCGGAGCCGAATTTGTTATCTCCACTCGCGCAATCAACCGCCAAGTCTCTGAAGATGAAAATTTCTCCGCTCGCCGTATCCACGTGAACGCCATAACCGCAAACTACAGGGCTACCCGGTAAGAGCGGCAAAGTGTTTTCAAGGAAGGTGGCGGTACTCAAAGATTTAGCGCGCGCGATAAGACTAACAAGTTTCGCTTGGTTGTTCATTAAAATTAACTGCTTGCCGGCTTCGCGGCTATAACCAATGAGGATACCTGATAAAACTAAAGTCACGCTTACGACAACCAGTATCTCAATCAAGGTGAACCCCGTAGCACAACTGCGATTATAATTGCGTGGAGAAATTGTGTCAGCCTTATCGCAGTTGTTATACGGGGTGAATCCGCCGTTGTTCTTTGTTTTAGACATAGCCTTACTCAATTATAAGGCATAAGAGACTAAAAAGGCAGAAATGAATCAAAAAACCGGAAGTAAAGATTAAGAATTTCGTGACCGAAGAAAAACACCAAAACCACGCCCAAAGCTATGAAGGGACCGAAAGGGACATAATCTTTCATGCTCTTGCGTTTGGTGAAAATTAACGTGAGGCTTAAGACGGCGCCCGTAATAAAAGCCAGAATAAGCGCCAAAGCTATGTCGGGCCACCCCATGAGAAGTCCCAAAGCGGCAGAGAGCTTCACGTCGCCGAAACCCATTCCTCTTCCGCGAGAAATGACGAAAAGCGCGCCCAAAAAGCCGAGTCCGAAAATTAATCCAATGAAGCTCGCCAAGAGAAAACCGCCGCTAAAAGGAAACATGAGCGCGTAACTTCCCAAAAAGGATCCGCCGCCCAACTCCTTTCCGGGAAGCCCGGAAAAATATTTATAACAAATGAGCGCTACGCCAGCGATACCGATAAAAACATTGATAGAGTCGGGAATAATACGGTGATGGAAGTCGATAACCGACATCGTAAGCAGGGCGAGTAGAACCAATATCCAGGTAACTATTAAAAAGTAGGGTATGGGCAACAAGGGGTGAATGGGCAATAGGCTATAAGGAACTAAAACAAATATGAGTCCGCCCAAAAATTCCACAATCGGATATTGCAAAGTTAAGCCGGCTCCGCAAGAACGGCACTTACCGCGCTGGAGTAAAAAACTGAAAAGCGGGATAAGCTCGTACCATCGAAGCTCTCTACCGCAGTGCGGACAGTGGGAACGGCCGTAGATGCGTTTAAACAGTCCCCCTTCTTCCGGATTAAAACGCAGGGTTAGGACATTTAGGAAACTGCCTACGGCCGTCCCGGCTATAAACAATATGGCATATATAAGCGAATTCACAGTTCGTTTGAATCTTTATGACTGGATACAGTAATAGAAATTAGGAGACGTATCATCACAATTTACTCCATAGACGGTACCGTCTACATCGTTCTGTAGAAGGCTATTATCACGTTCCAGTTGGGCACCCACAACATACCTTAAGCCCTCCTGTCCGGCTGTAGTATCAATGCCGTAATAATAGGTACGGGTAGAAACCGGATCTTTAGGAACCTTGGCAGTATCCATCACGGCGCCCAGCGCGGTGGTAAGCCCCGCCCAGCTCGTAGGATTGGTACCGCCGCAACTTGCGTCTCCCGGATAGCGACCGCACTTATTGAAATAGAGTTCAAGATAATTCTGAGTGTTCTGTAAGTCGCTTACGCGCCTCGTGTCTCTCGCGGAAGCTCTAAATCCAGTCAAGGCCGCCAGGGCAGCTCCCGAAAGTATAGCTATGATTGTTAATACGACCAACATTTCTACAAGCGTGAAACCTGTATTTGTATTTTTTTTCATACTTTTTAAAACGTTTTTACCAAGTTATAAATCGGTATCAGTATTGACGCGAAAAGGGCTCCGACTAAGACCCCGATTACGAGCATCAATACCGGCTGAATTAATTCTACCAAATTATTCAAGAGCGTATCAACCTCTCTTGTGTAAAAGAGGGAAACCCTCTCCATTAACTCTTCCAGACGACCGGTGGACTCGCCAATCGCTACCATTTGAGCTACCAACGGCGGGAAAAAGTTTTCATTTTTTGAGAGGGCTTGAGATACCAGTTCTCCCCTTCTTACGTCTTCGGCTACCTCGTGGAGCAAGTCGCGATAAATAATACTGCCTACGGTTATGCTTGATATCTCGAGCGTCTGGGCGATAGGAATGCCTCCTTTTATAAGGATACTCACCGCTTCGGCAAAACGGGCAATATAGAGCTGTTTTAATAAGTTGCCGAAAATGGGTGTCCGTAAAATAATTTCATCTAAGACCGCCCTGCCTTCGGGCGTTCTGAAGTAATCCGCTATAAGAATGATGGTGGTGATAATTACCAAGAGTACCGCCCACCACCAGCCGGCTAAAAACTTACCGACGACCAGTATCACTTGCGTGAAAGCGGGAATAGCAACTCCTGATTCCAAAAAAATGGGCTCGATATTAGGCAAAACAACTGAAGCCATAACGCCAACAACTACAAAGAAAAGGATTATCACAATAATAGGATAAATTAACGCGCTCCTAACCTTGCTTGTTAAAATCGTTTCTTTTTCCAAGTAGTCGGCAAGATAGTTGGTTGCCTCCTCCATTCTGCCGGTAATCTCGGCTGACCTGATTAAATTGATGTAGAAAGGAGAAAATATGTCGCCGTATTTTTCGAGTGATTGGGAAAGGGAGAGACCGGCGTCAATGTCGGAGATAATTTCAAAAGTCGTGCTCTTTAAAGTGGCATGCTTGGTTTGACGTTCAAGAGTGCGCAAAGACTCCGCGAGCGGGATTTTAGCGGAAAGCAAAGTGGCAAACTGCCTAGTAAAAATCATGAGATCTTTGGCGCTTACCCTGTTTAAGAAGCTTGAAATACTGCCGAACCATTTTCTTCGGTCCGCCGGTTCAAGGGAAAGGATAAAGAGATTATGAGACGAGAGACTGTTTACGGCAGATTCGCGCGTGACCGCTTCAATATAGCCAACCTGCATTTCTCCGTCTTTAGTTCGCGCTTTGTATCTTAGCTTCATTAGCTTGTTAGCTTATTAGCTGCATTAGTTTTGCCGGTTCTTAGATGCGCTCAAGAAGTATGCGAAGTTCGTTTGGATTCACAGAATATAATTCTGCGTTTTCCAACGAAACTTCCTTCCTCCTCACGAGCTCCGCCAAAGAACGGTTCAGGGTCACCATGCCTTCTTGTAAACTGGTTTCAATAACCAAATCTATCTGGTAACTTTTTCGTTCTCTTATTAAGTTCCTGGCGGCGGAGTTAACAAACATTATTTCACAAGCGGGAGTCCGTCCCCCATCAATGCGCGGCACTAATCTTTCGGATACTATAGCAACGAGAGTTGCCGCCAGCTGTGAGGTAACCTGCCCCTGTTGAGCAGCCGGGAAAGAGTCAATAATGCGGTCGATGGTTTGGGCGGCTGAATTGGTGTGTAGGGTAGAGAAAACAAGGTGGCCGGTTTCCGCGGCTGTCATGGCGGTGGAAATAGATTCAGGGTCCCTCATTTCTCCGATCATAACAACGTCCGGGTCCTGACGGAGCAAAGAACGCAAAGCTCTGTGGAAACTGGGACTGTCTGTCTTAATTTCCCTTTGTGAAATTATGCATCTGTCCTGGACGAACAGATACTCTATGGGGTCTTCCACAGTGACGATGTGGTCAGTCCTTTTGTGGTTTACTTCGTCCAGTAGCGCGGCTAAGGTCGTTGATTTGCCGTGTCCCGCCGGGCCCACAACAAGCACAAACCCTTGGTTCAATTTAGTGAGTTCGTGAAGTATCGGGGGCAGATTTAACTCTTCTATCGTCTTTATTTCAGCCGGAATAAGACGCAACGCCGCTGCCATAAATCCCCTCTGAAAAAAAACATTCACGCGAAACCTTGCCTTGTCTTCGTAGGCATAAGAAAAGTCTATATCCCCGTACTTCAAAAGTTTTTCTTTCTGTTCCGGTTTTAACATGGACAAAACTAATCCTTGAGCATCCTCCGGAGTAAGTATTGGCTCTTTTTGTAAACCTATAAGCACTCCGTCAATTCTCAATGTTGGACGGCGCCCAACCGCTAAGTGAAGGTCGGAAGCGTTTTGTTTCGCGGTAGTAAGAAGCAGATCGTTTAGTTTTTCTTTGTATTCCATTTTGTTAGCTTGTTAGCTTATTAGCTTCGCTATCTTGTTAGTTAATATTATACCCTAATGAAGCTAACAAGCTAATGAAGCTCTCTTTAGCTCGCGGTGGTTTCTCTTAAAATTTCCTCCAACGCGACTAATCCCTCAAGGGCTTTCATCACGCCATCCTGCCGCAGAGTAATCATTCCCTGGCGCCGGGCTTCATCATAAACTTTTCCTTCGGTCGGTCCGGAGTTAATAATTTCCTCAAGCTCTCTCGTCATGCTAAACACTTCAAAGAGTGCTACTCTGCCTACTGCGCCTTTCCCCTTACAGACTTTGCACCCGGGAGCATGATAAATCTTATAAGGTTCTTTATATTTAAATTCCGCTTTGGCTTTTTCGCTCAGCCTTTCCACTTCACTCTTGATGATTTTTAACATCTCGGGGGAAACTGGTTCGGCGGTTTTGCAGTTATCACACAAGCGCCTTACTAACCTTTGAGAAACCATCAAGTTTAAGGTGGAAGGTAAAAGAAATGGTTCGGCGCCCATGTCTATAAGCCTTGATATCACGCCTACGGCGTTATTGGTGTGTAAAGTAGAAAGTACTATCTGACCGGTAAGGGCGGCGTGGATGGCAAGTTTCGCCGTCTCGGTATCTCTAATTTCGCCAACCATAATGATATCGGGGTCTTGTCTTACGATCTGTCTTAAACCGGAAGCGAAATCGTATCCGATTTCAGGGTGTACCTGCGACTGGTTTAATCCTTCAATAAAATATTCAACCGGGTCTTCTAAGCTTAAAACATTCACTTCCGGCTTGTTCAATTCCTGAAGCAGTGAATAAAGCGTGGTGGTTTTGCCGCTTCCCGTAGGACCGGTTACAAGTATCATACCAAAAGGCTTTTTAACGGCTTCAGCCACCAGTTCCGCCGAATGTCCTATGAGACCGAGATTATCAACACCCTTCAGTCCAACCGTGGGGTCAAGAACGCGGATGGCTACTTTTTCCCCGACAGGAGTGGGGAAAGTAGAAACACGGAAATCTATGTCTCTTCCGAAAATGATTGTCCTAAACCTGCCGTCCTGGGGAATCCTTGTCTCGTCGATCTTAAGGTTAGACAGGATTTTAATTCTTGAAATGATTGGTTGGTGAATCTCAAGGGGAAAAGAAGTCACTTCTTGCAAAACGCCGTCAACGCGAAAGCGGACTCTTGCTCTCGTCCTTTGGGGTTCCACGTGGATATCAGAAGCTCCTTCTTGGACGGCTGACTTCAAAGTAGAGGCCACTATCTTGATAACCGGCGCTTCTTCGGAGACATTGCCACCCTCTTCCACGGAGATAGCTCTTTGCGCGACAGAGAGGTTGCTCCCCGGCTTAATATTCAGAGATCTTACGGCTTGTTCAACCTCGGATTTATAAGGAGAATACTTTCTTAAGACGAGTTCAAAATCGGAAGGAGTAATAACATAAACCCCCAAGCTCACCCGATTTTCTTTGGCAATAAAACGCAAAGCCTCCTGCGCTCTCACGTCGTTGGGACGCAACATGCCGGCTACCAGCATCTTATTATCACGCTCGAGCGGCACGAAGCCGTAGGTTTGAGCCGTCTCCCCGGCTATTGTCTTTAGAGCGTTTTCTTTTATCTCATCAGGATTAACTTTTTTGTAAGGCACGCCTAAAAGTTCTCCTTTGGTCTTCACCACCGAAATCTCATCAACCAAATGGCGGGTGTAAATTATATCTTCAACGGATTTCCCAGACTGCCCGGCCTCTATTAAAAGTTTCTGCCCCAATTCATCAGAAAGAATAGTCTTTTTGATTAAAGCGTCTATAAACTGCCTATCTGTCATTAGAACGATACGAAAGGATTTGCGCGACCAAAAACGCCTAAAGAAGGATCGCTAACTTGTTTTAAAAGTGATTTGTATACCGGGGAATCGGTAACAGAAGAAACATCAAGCGTTATTTTTGACACCCTGGAAATAGACTGAAGTTCGGGAGACACGACTACCTCTTGATCGCCCGGAACTGGTCTAAAGAAAAGGTAGTAAGCCCCAAAAAACAAAAACGCAAGCAGGAACACGAAAATAATGACGACCAGCCAGGGACTACTTTTTCTTTCTTCTTCAACGATTATTGCCATACGTTTAGTTTATTAGTTTGATAGCTCGTTAGTTTGTTAGTCATTAGTTATTGGTAGTATGTATCTAAAACTATACTATAGATCAGCTCTGTTTTGCCCGGAACACCTCCTCCTTCAATATTAAGGGAATAAACGTCTATAAGCCTGATATTGGTCTCTAAGTTCTCAAGGTACGGACGCAAGTTCCTGTAATCGCCGTTTAGTCTCAAGGTGACGCGGACTGTTCCTAGGGGCTGAATCAACGAGTCAGCCGGCACTGTTTTAAGCGGCGGGTACTGTAAAGAAAGTGACTCTATATTTAAGTTATTAATTTTCGCCAAACCCTGTAATTGATTGATGATTGACGGCACTTCTTCTTTATTGGGCAGAACCATGGAAATATTGTCCTGGATCTGGGTTAGGCCCTGATACTCGTTTAAAACTCGCGTTGCTTCGTCAAAGGCTCCTTTTTGTTCCGCGAACAACTTTAAGTTGGCTTCTCTTTTGTCCCGGAGCAACTGCACTTCGTTATAAGATGGGCTAACCAACCGGGAGTAGATGACTACCGCGGCAATCAAGAGGAAAACGCTCCCCGCTATACTTAGTAATCTATAAGTTGATGGCTTCATTTTTAACAGTCAATCTTGCCCCAAACTTAATCGTCTTGCCTGACAAGGAAGAGTTATCAAGGACTACTTTTTTCACCCAAGGCGCCTGCTCGAATAAAGTGAGCTGTGCCGCTAAAACTTCGTAGGACTCCGCGAACCCCTCAATCCTCAAGGCGCGCTCTTCAGAAACGAAAGTAGTCGACGAGTAAACAACTTTTTGATGGGTGCTGGCTTCGAGAAGCGGAAACAGCTTTGAAGTAGTAATGTGTTTTGCTAAAAGCGACCTTAAGTTAGATACCTGGGAATAAAACCTCATAAAATTCTTTTGACTTTCGGGAGATATCTGCAAAGACAGGTTGCTTAGTTTTGACTCAGCATCGGATAAGGAATTCTGCAGGTAGGGTTTGTAAATAAAAGCTAAGCCAAGATAAGTGAAAACCGCGGCTAGAAACATCACCGAAGTAAAAATAAACATGCGCCATGGCCAACCCACTGCGAGTTTATTGTTCAGGAATTTCTCGTTAATGCTTCTCGTGTATTGAGCCATCTGATTTATATAAAATGTTTTATCCCTAACCCCAAGGCTACCGCGAAAGTCGGACCTATTTCTTTAACAAGAGGTTCAACCTCCGGCGGGTAAGTTACTTTATTGAAAGGATCAGCTTTGATCGTAGGCAGTCTGAACTGATCGGCAACGTATTCTTGAATCCCCAGGAGGTTTGCTCCTCCTCCGGACAAAATTATACGCTCTATTTTGCCCGAGTAGTTTTTCTCATAATTATCTTTCGCTCTCTTTACCTCACTAAGTATAACATCCAAGAGCGGCATCATCAAAGTGGATATTTCATACTCTCCTCCGACTCCTAAAAGACCTTTTTGTTTCTTAAGTTCTTCGGCGCGTTTCACGTTGATGTTTAAACTGGAGGCAATGGCCTGCGTTAACGACCCTCCGGCCCAATCGGTCTGGACGTTATACTTCAGTACCCCCTTTTCAGCCACGGCAATAGCCGTAGAACGGGCGCCGATATCTACAATAAGAGTGCTCGTCGGGTCTCCGGTTGTAAGAATCCTCGCCAAGCTTAGTCCTTCAATCTCAAGGGCCCGCAACTTAAGACCGGCGGCATTAAAAATCCTTTGATACTTTCTAACCTGTTCATTCGCCACGGAAACCAAAAATATTTGTTGATGTTTTGCTCCTTTGTCGTCTTCATACTCCCCCACCGGCAGCCAATCAATGCTTACTTCCGATATAGGCAAGGGTACAAAAGCTCGCGCCTGGTACTGCATAGCCTGGGCAGTTTCTTGCGGAGTCATAGCCGGGACGTCCAGGAGCGCGGTAAAAGCCGAAAAAGACGGCAGTGAGGCAACGACGTCAGTGGTGCCGATTTTTAAATCTTTCAAAAGTATATTTAAGAGCTCGCCTGTTTCCCGGTCAAGCATTTTCAGGGCGGAAGTTTGAATAGCGTTATTTAAGCGTTCCAAGTGGCCGTAAGATTCAAGCACGCCATAGTTTTTAAGGGCGGTTTTGCCGTGAGCTTCAGTAAGCTCTACCACCTTAATAGAAGTGGTGCCCACGTCCACGCCCAAGTAACTGCGTTTGCCAAAAGTCGAACCTAAAGATTTCAAAAAATCAAGCATTAAATGTATTATACCAGAACCTAAGAAAATGATGACATTACGAAGAAGTTGGGAGTTAATTTTAGACGTCTTTTTCCCGCCAATTTGTTTAAACTGTAAAAAGTATTTAGAAGATAACGAAAGAGATAAGTTGGTTTGCGCCTCTTGCCTAGCCGGCATAGAAATATACAGCAATCTATTTTATCCATCTTCAGGCGTAACTTTAGCCGCAGCTTCTTCCTACTCCGACCCAGCCCTAAGAGAGCTTATTCATTGCTTAAAATATAAAGGCTTTCTTAAAGCCGGAGAAACGCTTGGAGAAATATTTATAAAATATCTGGATCGCTTAAACTTTAACGCGCGAGATTTTATTATCGTGCCGGTGCCGCTCTACAGGACGCGTTACAGGAAAAGGGGTTTTAACCAAGCTGAATTATTAGCCGAAGCTGTAGGAAAACACTTTAATCGTCCTGTTCTAACCGGAGCCTTAAAACGTACAAGAGAAACAAAGCCGCAGATAGAACTGCCGGACGAGAAAGCCAGGCACAAGAACGTAAAAGACTGCTTTGAGATTAACAACAGTAAACTTATAGATGGCGGATCTATTCTACTTGTAGACGATGTCTACACATCGGGCGCCACCGCGAGTGAGGCGGCAAAGATTTTAAGAAAAGCGGGCGCTAAACAGGTTGTAGTTTTGGTGGTAGCTAAAGCCAGGGGTTAATAACCCGGCGGCTATCACAAAGACAGAGGTGTAGATGAGGAGCTCGATGAGGGTGAAACCCCGCACCAAAGGAGAGCTGCAACGTTTAGCCGTTTTCCCTAAAAGACCTTGTTTTAAGGAAAAATGTTTATTCATTATCTTTAAATCCTACTATCTCGG
>Ga0209541_10002830_pt1 | contig 32488 bp, 26 predicted proteins | sample RifCSPlowO2_01_FD_184027 | JGI IMG/M metagenome (GOLD analysis project Ga0209541, IMG submission 184027) | Groundwater microbial communities from Rifle, Colorado - Rifle CSP2_plank lowO2_0.1 (SPAdes) (version 2) | ecosystem: Environmental > Aquatic > Deep subsurface > Groundwater | place...
TGCCGCAATTTAGTGCTGAAAGTTCGCAGGTTAGCGACTTTATTCCCCAGTTTGGTTACAAAACTTTCAATCGGTTGGTGCTTTGGGATTATGCCAACGGCTACGCTTCAAGCGACGGCGTCAATTTTGTTAAAGTTGATTTAGCCAGCACCAATTTGCCGCTTGACTTCGTGCCGAAGGTTGGTTATCACAATAAAAACAAGAACCGATCTTTTGTTTGGAGCGGCAGCAGCGGCTATTTTACGAACAATGGTTCTGATTTTAGCGAGATTATTTTTGCCAGCGAACCTTGCACTGATCCGGCCGGACTTGGTTATTGCGTTAGCGGCAAAATGCCTTCAGATTTTGTGCCCAAAGTGGCTTTTTATAATCCCAATGCTTTTGGCGGCCTTGGCGCTGGCGTGCTTTGGGATGAAACTCAGGGTTTTGTTTTTAGAAATGATACAAATCCTTATACTTATCAAGCCATCAACTATAATGACGTTTCTTGTGCCGGTAGCGCTTGTCAGGCCGATGGCACCATGCCCGATAACTTTATCCCAACCGCCGGTTATTATGATGTCACTAGAAATTTCCCAATAGGTGAAGTGGTGGTTTGGGGTAACGGCAAAGGCTATACCTTTGACGGCGTGAGATTTAACACCCTTGATTTTGCCGCGGCCGATTGTCTTGATGGATATGCTAGTGACGGCATTGATGATTGTCCGGACGGCAAATTGCCTTTAAATCTTGCGCCGGAAGTTGGTTATTCTTTTGAGGGCCAATTAACCATTTGGGATTGGGATAGCAGCCGAGGCTATAAAACTACCGATGGTATTCTTTTCACCAGCGTTAACGCGGTTGATTTTAAGTGTTATGATCCGGTCTTTTGTCCAAATGACTTTCTTACCTCTTCAATTTTCGCCTGCGAACGGCTTGATTTTGAAGTCCACAGCGCGAACGTTTCCGGCGGCAAAGCGGCGAGGAGTTGCCCGGTTGACACTGACCCGGATAGCGACGGCGTTTGTGATCCAGATGATAATTGTGATGACGTCTTTAATCCTGACCAGCGCGATTCCGGCGGCAGTGTTGGCTTAGGCGACGCCTGCGATCCAGATTGCAGCGGCGACGCCGATAGAGACGGCGTTTGTGATGATGGTGATGAAGCGGATAATTGCCGGACCGCCCAGAATCCTGACCAGTTAGATTCTGACAATGACGGTATAGGTGATGTTTGCGACCCCTGCACTGATATTGACGGCGATTTATACTGGGACGTTGTTGCTTCAGGTAACAGCTATATTCCAGGGATTTGTAATGGTTCAGATAATTGCACACCGGCGCAAGCAGAGACTTTTTTGGCCAGTGACCACTTTGGTTATTGTAGGGTTGATGGCAACCCTGATCCGGACCGACCCTGCTGTTTAACTTCCGGATCATATAGCCCGGGGATTTGTGATTATAAACCAACCTGCAGTGATTCCAGCTGCAATGGGGTAGATTTTGGTTCTTATAACCCGCCGCTGCCAGATCAATATACCCAAACCGATTATGATGATGACGGCATCGGCTATATTTGCGACTCTTGTCTGGATGCGGATGATGACAGTTTTGGCGACTGGAGTTTTTATACCCAAACCTATAACCCAAGCCTGATTTTTCAACCGCTGGAGCCGAATCAACAAGAGCATTTCCAGGGTTGCCAAACACCCGCAGATACACCCCCAGATACCTTTCAACCGTTTACGCTTGACCCCAGCAATATTGACGACATGGATAATTGCCCCGGGCTATATGGGCCTTGTCTTGATGTCAATTCCTGTAAGAATTCGACCCAAGCCGATGACGATTTAGACGGCATTGGCGATGCTTGTGATTTTTGCGGTAATGGCGTTGTTCAGCCTGAATTTAACGAGCGGTGCGATGATGGGGCTAATAATTCTGATACTTTGCCCAATGCTTGTCGGACCGATTGCACTTTGGCTCATTGTGGCGACACAGTGATTGACAGCGGCGAGCAGTGCGATCCGCCGCTGGCCCCCAATCAGGATATAATTTTCCTTTTTGACGGCACCTATACCATGAAAGAAGAAGCGGCAGATTTTTGCGCCACGGTTCGCGATGTCACCCAAGGTTTGGTTTTAAATTATAATTCAATTAACCAAATTAAATACCGAGTTCAGGTGATTACCAATGACATCGCTTATAATGATATTGCTTCTTGTATTGGCGGACCGGCCACCGTTATTCGTACCAGTACCGGTATTAGTGAGAATGTCAGCCAGCTGGGGTCAACGTTCAATTTAGGTGCACCAACAACTTGTTTAGGAACATCAATTCCGCATTATTCTGCTTCCAGTGAGGATGCAGTTTGCAGTTGGCTCTCGGCCATTAGTAGTCGCACAGACTATTGTACGCCGCAATATATTTCTACACCACGACTTCCTTTATATTTTGTCAGTGATGATTGTAGCCAGTCGGTTAATGAGAACTGGGGACCAATCAGCGAGGCTTTAGCTCAAGAATTTACCGGTTGGACGGCTGGTTATCAGAAAAACATCATTGTTTTTACTGATGAACCGGCATATTATGGCGCAAGCCAAGATCTTCTTCGTCCAGGCTATGAAGGCTGGAAATCCCTTGATAGCGATTTTTTGTCAAGAGCGGTTCAAGCGGCTAATAATAATCAAGTCAGATTATTTGTCATCGGCACTGATGGCTGGGATAGTTCTTGGACGACCCAAGATATTAACGGTCAAACCGTAGAGCAGCTTATTCAAAGCACAGGCGGCGGCCTGATGACTAATAGCGGTGATTTATACTGCAGGCTTTGGGACATCTTCAGTCAAAGTATTTGTACTAACAATTGCCAGCAAGCTACTCCGGTTTCCTGTGAAGTCGGCTGCCCAGATTGTGCGGCCAAAACTTTGGTGATATTAGGGGTGACGGTTACCGGTTCAGGAACGGTTAGTTCAACTGATGTCCCCCAAACCATTGATTGCGGGACAGATTGCGGTGAGGGTTATACTTCAGGCACGGCCGTGACTTTAACCGCTTCACCCGATGCCGGCTTTACTTTTAGTTGGTCAGGCGCCTGCAGCGGCAGCGGTTCCTGCACCGTGACGATGGACGCGGATAAAACTGTCACGGCGACTTTTAACACCAGTAGCTATACTCTTTCTGTTTCCAAGGCCGGCGCCGGCTCCGGCACAGTCAGTTTTAATCCAGCCGGTGCCAGTTGCGGCGCTGATTGCCAGTCCTATAGCTATGGAACCGCGGTTACTCTGACAGCGACGCCTCAGGCTGGATCCACTTTTGGCGGCTGGTCGGCTAATTGCACGGTGACTAACCCCGCCACTCCTAATATTTGCCAAATTTCAATAACTAGCGATCAAATTGTAACCGCCACTTTTAACGCCGTTTCCGGCAGTTATTATTGCGATAGCGACGCTGACAGTTTTTTCAGTTCCGCGGTGAGCGGCAGTTGTTCGGGTTTTCCGATTTGTATTCCGGCTGGTTGTCAGCAAACCGCTGGCAATGACTGCGTTGACACCAGTGCGAGCATTTATCCGGGCGCTTCCGAAGCAGCTTGCAACGGCCTGGATAATGATTGCGACGGTTTGATTGATGAAGGCTATGTTTCCACCGCGACGGCTTGCGGCGCGGGCGAGTGCGCCAGTAGCGGCACTAAAATTTGTCAAAGCGGCAGCGAAGTTGACAGCTGTACTCCGGGCACTCCGACTACGGAAATTTGCGACACCAAAGACAATGACTGCGACGGTCAAACTGATGAAGGCTGCGGTACGGAATGTTTAGCCGGCCAAACTCTTGGTTGCAGTCAGACGCCTTTGAGCTATCAAGGGGCTTGCGCGGCTAAAACCGCTGATTGTGTTAATGGTTTTTGGGACCGGACTGATTGCGAGCAGGGAAAAACTTCTAATGAGGTTGGTTTGTGCACCGACAATCAAGACAATGACTGCGATGGCCGGACTGATTGTATGGAGACCATTGATTGTCCGGCCGGCAATGTTTGCGTCAATTCCGGCGGTAATAGCTGTTTAGCCAGCGCTAACTGCAGCAGTATCACTTATGATTGGACCTGCTTGAAAAGACCGGACTCTTTCTGTGCTGGCACGGGTGCGGCTTGCGGCGTTTGCGTTGACACCAATTCCAATTCGGATGTTTATCAATATGAATGTCAGTCTAATCCGGCGGCTTGCAGCGGTTATCAATGCGGCAGTTGTCAGGATCAGGGCACGGCCGGCACCGACTTTAGTTGTCTGGCTGATCAAAGTTTATGTACCGGTGTTTGCAGCGAATGTAGCCCCTCAACTTTAAGTTGCGCGCCGGTGACCAGCGATCTTGACAGCGCCGGGCCGGTTACGAGTTGGTGCGATGCCACTCATGCGCCGGCCGGAAGTGATTGCGGCGTGGCCGGCGGGCCGCCCTGCATTTGCGATGCGGCGGCGATTTGCGTGGCGATTGCCGACATTGACCAAGATGGTTTGGCCGATGAACTTGATCCCTGTCCTTATGACCCGAGCAACGACGCCGATGGCGATGATCGCTGCGCGGTTGGCTGTTTGAGCGGTTTGTCGCGTTATGTGGCGCCAGGGCAAAACCCGAAAGTTAACGGTTATATTTGCAACCCGGCGGCGATGAGTGTATTTTATGACGTCTGCCAAGGCAGTCCGATTAATACCGACGGCAACCTTAACGGCATTCCTGACGGCTGCGAGGTCAACAGCTGTAAAGTGGTTTTCGGCGCTTTGGATTACCTTAACATTTATATTGACGGCCAAATGCTGACGGGCAATATGTTTTTGCCGCAATACGTTTCCGGCAATGATCCGGGCAAAGTCATTGACTATGTCTATTTCAATGTTAATAGTTTCTTCGGCGGCAGCGTTGACGCTAATGACGTAATTGCTTTTGAGGCTTATGATCAGGGCTGGTCGCCGCGCCAGATTCGCGGGGCTTTTGCCGAGCCTAATGACAGCGGTTTGTGTAATGCTTTATCAAGTATTGTTCGCCGGACCGATCCGGTCACCAGCACGTTATCCAGCAGTGATTTGCCGGTGAGGTGTTTAGCCTATAACGACGACGGCCGCCATGGTTCTCAACCGGTTAGCAGCGCTTGGAAAGGGTCAGGTTCTTTTGATGACAGCGCCTGGGCCGTGAGTGCTGAAGGGGTAAGATCCGCCGGCTGTGGTGAAATTGAAAAGCGGCTGTGGTATGACGGCGTTGGCTGTACGACGGAAACCAATAAATTAAAGTATAATTCCCCTTGGGCGGTTTGGGCCAAGAGCTATTGTCAAGGCGGACCGCAAGATGGCAGCGCCTGCTTATCGTCAAGCCAGTGCAGCGGCTTTCCCTGCAACTACTCTACCAATAGCCATGTTTTCTGCCGTTATCAACCCTAGATTACTAATTACTAATTACTAATTACTAATTTCTAATTTCTAATTACTAATAATATGGCTGAACAAAATCAAAATAATCAGTTCGGTTCGCCGCTGCAAGGTAAGCCGCCGCAAAATTTACCCACCGGCCGCGGTTTGCCGCCCTTGGCGTCAGCATCGCAAAGGCCTTCGCCCACAAGCAAGCTTGAGACCGAGCCGGAGGATATTTTGGATGAAGTTGATAAAACAAAACCCGAAATTGAAGGGCCGGCGATGTCCGGTCCGGATTTATCGGCGCCGATGCGGCCAGCCGTAGCGCTGCCGGAAAAAGCCGAGATGCGGGAACCATTTGTTAAGCAACATAAGAAGATTTTTGTTGCCATCGGCTTGGTGGTTATAATCGGCGGGGTTTTAGCCCTCGGCGGCTGGTATGGTTATCAGCTATTTTTCCCCGGTTCATTTGAACCCCTTGGGCCAAACATTAACCTTAGTAATACCCGGATTGATATTAATCAGGCCTTAAATCTGAACCAGCCGGTGGTTAATCAAAATTTGAATGTTCAGCCGCCACCGCCGCAACCAGTTGATACTGATCGCGACGGCTTGACCGACGAGGAAGAGGCCCTGTATGGTACTGATTTGACTAAAGTTGACTCCGACAGCGACGGCCTGACCGACCGCGATGAGGTTAAGGTCTTTGAAACTGATCCCAACAACGTCGATACCGACGCTGACAGCTATTCGGACGGAGAAGAAGTGAGGGCCGGTTATGATCCCAAGGGCCCTGGCCGTTTGTTGCAAATTGAATAAGAGGCGATGCTAAGTCATTAATACTACGAATTGGTGGAATATATTTATGTTTAAACTGGGAAAACAAAAAGGAGAAAGCAAAACAAAGAAGAAAAAAGTTCCAGAGCCGGCCGTTGATCCTCAATTGGCAAAACAAATTCATGTTATGCCCCGGCATTTTTATCTTGCCCCCAAAAAGAAACGTTCCGGCTTAACTTTAATCATTATCGTCGGTGTTTTGCTGATCGGCGGTTTAGTGGCGGTCGCTTTTTATCTTAATCAAAGCTTAGAGGAATCAGCCAAGCCGACAGCGGCTAACAGCAATCAAGCGGTTAATACTGATGCTAACGATATCAGCGCTAATGCCAATCAAGCCGGGTCGTCACTAACCAACCAAAATCAGAATTTAAGCGCTAATCTTAACACTCAAGCGGCGACCACCACTATCGCCACGACCACCGCTGGCTTAAATGCTAATCTTAACGCTAATATTGATTTAAATCCGGCCGCCGCCTTATTGTCAACCGATAAGGACAATGACGGCTTAACCCTAGCCGAAGAAAATTTGTATGGGACCAACCCCGAAATTAACGACAGCGATGGCGATGGCTATACTGACGGCTTTGAACTCCTTAACGGCTATAATCCCAAAAGACCGGTGGAAACTTTAGCCACTGCCGGCTTGTTTATCTCTTATAACCATCCTCTTTATTCAATGGTCTATCCCAAATCTTGGAATTTGAACGAACAAGACGGAGAAAAAACCGAAGTTTTATTTACGGCGTCAAGCGGTGAATTTATTGAAGTTTTAGTAATTGATAATATTGGCAGACTTTCCTTGGCCGATTGGTACAGACAACAATTTCCCAACTCCGACCTTGAAGAACTAAGAGCCGTGGAAATTAATAATTTGGCCGGTTTTCGTCAAGCTGATGACTTAAGTTTTTATTTGACGGCCAAAGACAACCAAGATAAAATTTTTTTGATCACTTATAACATCGGAGAATCAGCCGCCGGTAATTTTATGACCACCTTTGAGGTGATGGTGAAAAATTTTAAGTTATTGCCCTAAGCGATGATTAATTTTAACGTTAATCAACGGTTAGGAAAAAAAATTTCTTTAGAGCTTTGGCGCCGGTGGTTGGAAAAGATTGCCAAGACTTTGAAGTTGAAAAAAAAACTGGAGCTTTCCATTGCCCTTGTCGGCGACTCGGAAATCAAAAGACTCAATAAAATTTATCGCCGGAAAAACAAAGTCGCTGACGTTTTGAGCTTTGCCGAGATTGACAGCCGAGCCAAACTTGATTTAGCGCCGGATTATTTGGGTGAAATAATAATTGGTTATCCCCAGGCGGTCAGGCAGGCTAGGCGCGCCAAGCGCTTAGTTAATCAGCAGTTAGAAATGCTTTTGATTCACGGGTTTTTGCACCTTTTAGGCTATGATCATCAAAGAGCAAAAGACGCTTTATTAATGGAAAATTTGGAGCAGAGAATCATCAATTCAAGATAGCCTGGATATTTAAGCCGGGTGAGTTGTCTGATTCTTGGCTTTGTGTTAAAATATTTCTGTCCTGGATTTAAAAAATTTCAACGTTAATTAGTATTTCTAACGAAAGTTATGGCGGAAAAAGATTTAATCACCGGCCTTGATATCGGTTCAACCGCCATCAGATTGGCAGTTGGTCAAATCGTTGGCGAGGCAGAAAAAATTCATATCATCGGTTCGGCGGAAGTGCCGGCCGAGGGCATCAGCAAGGGGATAATCAGCAGCATTGAAGATGCCGTTTCTTCGCTGTCGGCTTGTTTGGAAAAAGCGGAACGGATGATTGGTCGGCCGATTGAAAGCGCTTGGGTGGGAATTTCGGGCAGCCATATCATTTCCCAAGAAAGCCGAGGGGTGGTGGCGGTGGCCCGGTCTGACGGAGAAATTTCCGAGGATGATATTGAGCGGGCGATTGAAGCGGCGCGGACCGTGGCCACGCCGCCCAACTATGAAATTTTACACGTCATCCCCAAAAGTTTTACCGTTGACGGCCAAATTGGGATTAAGGATCCTTTAGGCATGACCGGGGTCCGGCTGGAAGTTGACACTCAAATTATTCAAGGCTTAAGTTCTCAAATTAAAAATTTAACCAAGGCGGTCTACCGCCCCGGCGTCAATATTGAAGATTTGGTTTTATCAATTTTGGCCACCGCCGAGGCGGTTTTAACCAGCCGGCAAAAAGAATTAGGGGTGGCGGTGATTAACCTTGGCGGTTCAACGACCAGCTTGGCGGTTTTTGAAGAGGGGGATGTTTTACATACGGCGGTTTTGCCCATCGGTTCGGATCATATCACTTCTGACATCGCCATTGGTTTACGGATTTCCATTGATTTGGCGGAAAAGATAAAATTGGAATATGGTCAAGCCACCACCGCCGGCACCGGCAAAAGAGATGAAGTTGACATCGGGGAATTGGCAGGCGGGGAAAGCAATTTTGTTTCTAAAAAGTATATTACGGAAATCAGCGCCGCCCGGGTGGAAGAAATTTTTGATAAAATTGACGTTGAGTTGAAAAAAATTGACAAAAGTGGTAAGCTACCCGCAGGCATAGTTTTGACTGGCGGCGGCGCCAAACTAACCGGGTTAGTTGAAGCCGCTAAAAAACGTCTCCGCCTGCCCGCCAGTTTAGGCAGCCCTTTAAATGTCACCAGTGCCATTGATAAGGTGAATGACCTGGCTTTTTCCACCGCGGTCGGTCTGGTGATTTGGGGCGCTGAACTCGCCAATCAGCGCCAAAATAGCGGCCTGGGTAAATTATTCAGTTATCTGCCCAATTTTAGACAAATCAGTCGCCAAGGTAAAAGATGGCTAAAAAAATTAATTCCTTAACCGCTTTGAATTTAGAACTTTAAACCGGAAAATTCAGTAATAATTCAGTTTAAAGTTCTAAGTTTAATGTTCAAAACTAAAACTATGGCTGAAATCAAACCTGATATTGAAACTTTTGCCAAAATTAAAGTGGTTGGCGTTGGCGGTTCGGGAGGGGCGGCAATCAACCGGATGGTCCGATCCCGAATCAAGGGAGTGGAATTTTTAGCCATTAATACCGATGTTCAGGCGCTTCATCATTCTCAGGCCAACAGCAAGCTCCATATCGGTAAGATGACCACTCGGGGTTTGGGCGCCGGTATGGATCCGGAAATTGGTGAAAAAGCCGCCGAGGAAAATCAAAGCGAAATTCGCGATCTTTTAAAGGATGCTGACATGGTTTTTATCACCTGCGGTTTAGGTGGCGGCACCGGCACTGGCGCCGCGCCCATTATTGCCGGCATGGCCAAAGAAGCTGGCGCTTTGACGGTGGCGGTCGTGACCAAACCTTTTTCTTTTGAAGGCGCCCAGCGCCGGGAAATTGCCGAGCGGGGATTTGGTAATTTAAAAAATAAAGTTGATGCGATTATTACCATTCCCAATGATCGGCTGCTGCAAATTATTGATAAAAAAACTTCGCTGCTTGAAGCTTTTAAAATTTGCGATGATGTTTTAAAACAGGGCGTCCAAGGCATTGCCGAATTAATTACCATTCCGGGCTTAATCAATGTTGATTTTGCCGACGTTAAAACCATCATGAAAGAAACCGGCTCGGCCTTAATGGGCATCGGTCAGGGCAGTGGTGATAACCGAGCGGTTCAGGCGGCCAAGTCGGCAATTTCTTCGCCCCTGTTGGAATTATCGATTGACGGAGCCAAAGGGATTTTATTCACCGTCGTTGGCGGTCCGACGTTGGGGATGCACGAGGTGAATGAAGCGGCTAAAATTGTTACTCAATCGGCTGACCCCGGAGCGAAAATTATCTTTGGAGCGGTGATTGATGAAGAAATGAAAGATGAAGTCAAGGTGACTGTTATTGCCACCGGCTTTAGTGATCGTGAGGCAAAAAATATTGGCGTCAGATCCTTAGGTGAAGATTCGGCTTACAGCCCAAGTAGTTTTATCCGAGATCAGAATCGGGCTGAAGAAACCCCGGAGTTCAGAAGAGTGCCGAGAAAAATCAGCAAAAAATTGTTCAGTCAAGAGCCGGAAAAGACGCCGGAAGAAGAGGAGCTGGAAATCCCGGCTTTTATCAGAAAGAAAATGAAATAATCCAAAAAAGCAGATCAACCCCGCATTTTTCAGGTTTCAAAAAGGGGCGGAATAAAAATGAACCCCTCCCGGCGCCAAGAGCGCCGATAATAAAGATAAAAAAAGAGAAAACCAAAAAAATAAATAAAAAATACAATATTCAAGCAGGAAAAATAAAAAGTTGAGGTTTAAAAATTTTTAATAAGGCAATAGTGTCTTATTTTTTTGCTCATTTAAATTGACCATTAACCCTTGGTAATTAACCGTTAATATTTAGGCAGCATTTTTAATGAGTTAATTGTTAATTATTAATTGTTAATTGTTATATGATATTAGGCATTGGCGAGCCAAAATTGAAATTGACCAAAAATGCGATTAAGGTTTTAGAAAGCCGCTATTTAAGAAAGGATGATAACGGCAAGGTTTTAGAAAAGCCGATGGAAATGTTCAAGCGGGTGGCCAGTTTCATTATTAAGGCTGAGGATAAATCCAATTTGTCTCAGGAGAAAAAAGATGAATTGGAGCGGGCTTTTTTGGAAATCATGGTTAATTTGGAATTTTTGCCGAACAGCCCGACATTTTCTGGCGCCGGAACAAAGCTCGGGCAACTGGCGGCTTGTTTTGTTTTGCCGGTTGAAGACTCAATGGAAGGGATTTTTGAGGCGATTAAAAATACGGCTTTAATCCATAAATCCGGCGGCGGCACCGGCTTTTCTTTTTCTCGGCTGCGGCCAGCCAAAGATCCGGTCAGATCAACCAACGGTTTAGCCTCCGGCCCGATTTCTTTTATGGGCGTTTTTGACGCGGCGACCGATACGATTAAGCAGGGCGGCACTCGGCGCGGGGCGAATATGGGAATTTTACGGATTGATCATCCTGATATTTTGGAATTTATCACCGCTAAAAAGGACAGCGATAAATTGAACAATTTTAATATTTCAGTGGCCATCACCGACAAGTTTATGGCCGCTTTGGATAAAAACGAGGAATATGACTTGATTAATCCTCATGACGGCAAAGCCCTTAAAAAGTTAAAAGCGAAAGAAGTTTGGGATAAAATTATTTATCAGGCTTGGCAAAACGGCGATCCCGGCGTAATTTTTATTGACACAATCAATAAATTTAATCCCACCCCTCAGCTTGGCCAGATTGAAAGCACCAATCCCTGCGGTGAGCAGCCGTTACTGCCTTACGAATCTTGCAATTTAGGCTCAATTAATTTAGCCAAATTCATTCAGGCAGGTAAGATTGATTTTTCACGCTTAGCGGAAGTAATCAAGGTTGCCGTGAGATTTCTTGATGATGTTATTGACATGAATCGCTATCCGATTAAAGAGATTGCGGCCATGACGCGGGCCAATCGCAAAATTGGCCTGGGAGTAATGGGCTGGGCCGATTTATTAGTGGCCTTAGGCATTTCTTATAACAGCCAGGAAGCCGTAGATTTGGCCGAAAAGGTAATGAAATTTATTCAGGACCAGGCAGACCAGGCCTCAATTGCTTTAGCCAAAGAAAAAGGGGTCTTCCCTAATTTTGAAGGAAGCATTTATGACAATACCGAAAGCGAAGGCATCAGAAATGCCACCCGCACTACCATCGCTCCCACCGGCACTTTAAGCATTATCGCTTCTTGTTCTTCGGGCATTGAACCTTTATTCGCCTTAGCCTATGTCCGCAAATCCCATATCGGCAGAAAAGGCGACGAGTGGGTGGAATTAGTGGAGGTCAATCCTGATTTTGAAAAAGTGGCCAAGGAAAAAGGCTTTTACAGCAAGGAATTGATGGAGAAAATTTCCGAGACGGGCACAATCAGCGATTTTAAAGAGATTCCCGAGGAAGTCAAAAAGGTTTTTGTTACCGCCCACGACATTACGCCGGAATGGCACATTCGGATGCAGGCGGCTTTTCAAAAATACATCAATAACGCCGTTTCCAAAACTATTAATTTTCCTCACCGGGCCACCAAGGAAGATGTGGCCAAGGCCTATTTGTTGGCCTATGAAACCGGCTGTAAGGGCGTCACTATTTATCGTGACGGCAGCCGCGAGGTCCAGGTGTTGACCACCGGTAAATCTAATCAAGAACAAAAAAAGGCCGAGGGGCCGCTTCGGCCTTTTTACAAACGCGAACGGCCCATGGCGATGAGAGGCACCACTTATAAAGTCACCACTTCTTACGGCGATTTGTATGTCACCATTAACGACGACGAAGAAGGCAAGCCGTTTGAGGTTTTTGCCACCATTGGCAAGGCCGGCGGTTTTTTTTCCGCTAAGTCCGAGGCAATTTGTCGCTTGGTTTCTCTGGCTTTCCGAGCCGGTATTCCGCCGGAAGAGGTGATTAAGCAGATTAAAGGGATTCGCGGGCCAATGCCGTCTTGGGGCGAAGGCGGGATGATTTTGTCATTGCCCGATGCCATTGCCCAGATTATTGAGCGCCATCTCACCCGCGAGCAGCCCAGCCTGGGTTTGGCCTATCATAACCAAGTGAGCAAGGAAGCGATGGCTAGGCCGGTGGCCGCTAATCCCGGACCGGCGGCCGCTAATCCGGGCAACCCGGGTAATTCCGGCAACCACGGTAATGGTTTAAATATAAAAATGGACATTGCCGACTACGGCACAGCGCCGCAATGCCCGGACTGCAGCAATGTTTTGGAAATCAGCGAAGGCTGTCTGAAATGCCGAGTTTGCGGTTTCTCTAGATGCGGTTAGCATGGCTAAAGATTTAGGCAAAATCCACGTTTATACCGGCGACGGCAAGGGCAAAACCACGGCCGCTTTGGGTCTGGCTTTAAGGGCAATCGGAGCGGGTTATCAAGTTTACATTGTCCAGTTCATGAAAGGCCAGGATTACAGCGAGTTGACCAGTTTGAAAAAAATCAAAGAAATTACCCTAAAAAGATTTGGCCAAAAAAGTTTTGTCCACGGCCGCGGCACCAAGAAGGATAAAGAATTGGCCCAAAAGGGCATGGCTTGGGCCAGAAGAGTTTTAAAAAGCCGGCGTTTTGATGTGATAATTTTAGACGAGGTGCTGGTGGCCGTTTTTTTTAAGCTGATTTCGGAGCAAGATTTGTTTTCAGTTGTCAAAAATAAGCCAAAGAACGTGGAATTGATTTTAACCGGCCGGCGCGCCACCCCTAAAATTAAGGCTTTGGCCGATTACGTGACCGAGATGAGAGAAATTAAGCACCCGTTTAAAACTGGTTTGATGGCCCGGCGGGGGATTGAGCATTAGTCTAGATTTAGACTGGGGAGTTAGTCGGTGAGTAAGTGAATCCAGTGAATCCAGTAAATCCAGTAAATCCAGTAAATCCAGTGAATCCAGTTTGGCTTGTTTGCTGCTTTCTTGCTTTGGTGGGCAAGTTATTCACCAAAAACCCTTGACAGTTGTTAGCGCTGATTTAAAATGTAATTGTCTTTAAAAATTTAAAGGTTTAATTTTCCGAAGAAGGTGAAAATCCTTCGCTGACCCGCAACTGTAATGCCCGCCCATGTTTTACTGATTATCTTTTGAAAGAAGTTAACACTTTCATTTAGGCACTGTCGTTTAAGTGTAAACTTCAATTTAACGAATAGCCAAATCAGTAAAATATGGGCGGGTTAAGCCAGGTCGAGAAAATTAAAGCTTAAAAACATCGCCGGTCCCTTCGCGGAGTAGGGGTGAGGTGAAGGTCTGTTTTAAGCAGGCTTTTTTAATTAACTAAGCGATAAAGTTAATTAGTGATAACCTTTATCTCTCTATCGCTTTATTAACTCTATCTCTCTATCACTTAACTTTATGAAACTGATTGCCAAAATTATTATTGCCGTTTTGATTTTTGTGGCTGGTTTTTATGTCGGCCAAAAGCAAGCCTGGTCGCCTTCCAACGGCGGATTTTTCTTGAATAATCAGCAACCGCCAGCGGAAATCCAAGCCAGCTTAACCATTGCCGCCGGCGACAGCGAGCCTTTGATTTTTGATAACATCACTTTAGCCAATGAGGCAACGGCTTTTGATCTCTTGAAAAAAATAACGGCGGAAAATAATATTGAGCTTGGCTACAAAGATTACGGCGGCGAGCTGGGAGTTTTGGTGGAGTCAATTAATGACGTCGCCAACAATTTGGACGCCAATGAATTTTGGCAGTACTGGGTTAATGATGAATTCGCTCAAGTGGGAGCCAGCAGCTATATTTTGGCAGATGGTGATAAAGTTGAGTGGAGATATGCTAAAAGTGAATTTTAAGCTTAGTAATTAGAAATTAGAAATTACCTAAATATGTCCACCAGCGCCAAACTAGCCATCTCAATAATTTTGATCGCTTTGGGCGTGGCCACTCGGCTCCTGCCTCATCTTTGGAATTTCGTGCCGATTAGCGCCATTGCCTTATTTAGCGGCGTTTATTTGGGCCGGCGCTACGCCGTTATTTTGCCGGTGGCAGCAATGTTGGTCGGTGATTTATTCCTTGGTTTTTATTCTTGGCCGTTAATGCTGGCAGTTTATAGCAGCTTTATATTAATCGGTTTGCTCGGCGGTTTAGTCAGAAAATACAAAAGTTTGGAAACCGTGATTGCCGCCAGTATCGTCGGTTCAATGATATTTTTTTTGGCGACCAATTGGGCGGTTTGGCAATTTTCTCCTTGGTACACCAAAGATTTATCCGGCTTAATTCGCTGCTTTACCCTAGCTTTGCCGTTTTTTAGGAACACTTTGGCTGGGGATTTGTTTTACACTTTTGTTTTATTTGGTACTTATGAAGGAGCCGGGATTTGGTTAAAAGCGAGAAAAGTTGGGTGGCAGTTGATAAAAAATAGCTAAAATAAGGCAAAATTGCAAAAAGTTGTGGTGATTATTTATCCACAGCTTTTTTCTTTAGCTTATTATGGTGATTTTTGGTATAATATAGTCATAAAGGTCAATCTAAAAATTAAATTTTAAATTAAGCTTTAATTTTTAATTAATTTAATTTAAAATTTTTAATTTAATTAATTTAATTAACAAAATAACTATGGCAATTAAACGCAAATTAGCAAAATTTTCTCCATTTTTCCAGAGTGCGATGGTGGTCTTGGTCGCCTCGCTTTTTGTTATGTCCATTGTTTATGCGGCAACGACAATCGGCAGTAATATTACTACTGGCGGTAATGTGACAGTTACCGGCGGAGTAACCAGTACGCGGGCAACCAGTTCTGATTATATTTCGATTACCGGCACCGATACTTCTGGCAGCAACATCACCAATTTGAATTATGGCGGCGGTGACTTATATGTTCAGGATGATGCAGAAATTGATGATTTATTGACTGTAGCTCGGACGACCACGAGTCGGGTGACCAGTACGACGATGATTTCGGTTGGTTCATTCTTTACGCCACCGGCTCAAGGTTTTGATTTCACTGAAGATTTAGCCGTTTCCGGCAATACACTTTTGAATGGCGTTGCCACTTCTGTCACGGCTTTGTGGATTGGTTCGGCTGGTACTGCTAATAATATTAATTTAGCCGGCGGTGATCTGTATGTTCAAAACGATGTTGAAATTGATGGAACTTTATACGTTCCAACTATTGCCTCGGCAACTACCACTGATTCTCTGAAAGTCGGCGGTTATGCCACTGTGGCTGGTGATATGATTGTTAATGGCGGAACCTTTGATTTGACCACTGGTACAGCCACGACGACTGATGGTCTATTTGTTAGAACTGGAGCAGTTGGTACGTCAACTGTAAGTATTGGTGATCTTGAATATGGCAAGCAGCCCGGCTGTTTAGAGATGGTCCGAGAATCTGTTAATGGACAATACACATATTATCATTGCTGGATTACGACTGCTGGTACCGGCCTGGAATGCACGCCTGGACGGTGCCGAGACGGTGTGGCTAATCTCAACCCCTAATTAAGAGAGAATTAATTAATTTAACTTAACCTAGGATGCTTATGAGAAAAACATTTGTGATAATCGCCGGGTTAGTGATATTCTCTCTAGCTTTATTCGGGTTACCATTATCGGTCATCGCCGCGAACGTAACTTTCAGCGCCGAAACCACTCTTACTCTGCCTAACGGTATGAGTCTGGTTATTTTAAGCGGGGCAACGGTTGACAGCTTGGTGGTTAATGATAATAGTACGGTTACCGTGACGGTTGGTGCGGATACGGATATTACCATCCGTTCTAATAGCGTTCAGACCATCACGGCTTCGGTTGGGACTATCGTCTGTTCGGCCGGTAATTATAATCAAATCAGAATTACTTCCTCTGATCCGAACTCTTCGCATAATATTGGTTTTAGCACGGCCACAGCTTGTAGCCCTGATCAAGGCGGCGGCGGAGGCGGCGGCGGCGGAGGCGGCGGTACACCACCGGCAGTTCCGACCGGCACTTCAGTGAAAATCAACAGTAATGATGCCCAAACCGAAAGCGCTAATATTACCTTAACCCTGGCGGCAACCAATGCCAGCACCATGCTAGTTTCCAATTACTCAAATTTCTCCGGCGCTGGCTCTTGGGAAAGCTATACCACCTCTAAATCATGGACGCTTTTGTCCGGCACTGGTACCAAAACGGTTTACGCCAAATTCAGAAGTTCAGCCGGCGGTGAATCAGCCGTGGTCAGCGACACCATTGAATTGGTGGCGCCGGCCCAGGCAACCAGTGGGGAAGTTACCAGCGGTGCAGGCGGAACGGTCAGTTTAAGCAACGGTGAATTGTCAGTGGCGGTTCCGGCCGGCGCGGTTAGCGGCAGCGGAACGTTAAGTATCGCTCCCAGCGGCAGCTATACCGCTCCGGGCGCAAACCAACAGGTTATTGGCGGTCAAGTTTATGGTTTAACGATGACCGTTGGCAGTTCGGCCGTCACCAGCTTTAGCGAGTTTATTACCCTAACCTTTACTTACAATAACAGCGATGTTTCCGGCATTGATGAATCAACTATTGGCGTTTACAAGTGGAATGCCGCAAGCAGCAGCTGGCTTAATTTAGGCGGCAGTGTTGATGCCGCTAATAATAAAGTGACCATTAATGTCGCTTCTTTCAGCCAGTTTGCCTTAATCGGCGAAAAGAAAGCCGGTAGCGGCGAATTGGTCAGCTTAGTTTGCGCGGCCAATGCTGATGTCAACGATCCCTGCAAAGCCGTTTATTATTTAGGTAATGACGGCAAGCGGTATGTTTTCCCGAATGAGAAGACCTACAAGACTTGGTACAGCGATTTTTCGACAGTCAAAGATATTGGTTCAACTGAATTGGCCAGTTATCAAATCGGCGCGAATGTCACTTATCGGCCGGGCGTTAAGCTGGTGAAAATCACGACTGACCCGAAAGTCTATGCCGTTGATAAAAAGGGGATATTGCGCTGGGTGAAAACTGCGGCCATTGCCGAAGAAATCTATGGCGCAAGCTGGACAACAATGGTAGAAGATGTGCCTGATCCATTCTTTATCAACTATACCGTTGGCAGCGACATTGCAGCGGCTTCAGACTTTGACAAAGAAGCGGCTAAGACTGGTTCGCCCGACATTAATATTGATAAAGGATTGTAAAGATTGAAAATAAGCTAGAAAATTAACCAACAAAAAACCCTGCTTAGGCGGGGTTTTTTGATTCGGTCAAATGTAGTATAATGTCTACATATGGTTAAAAAGAACCAAGGGTCAACGCGGCCAGCCGGTGAAGAAATCAATCCCAATTTGACCGATGAAACTAAATCATTTCAAGAGCGCATTGACGAAGTCAGAAGTTTAGTTGAAGAAAATTTGCGCTATACCAAAGCTTTGCGCCAATCCAATCAAGAGCAGGGGCTGAAAAACCAAAAAGAATTGCAGCGGCTTTTGCGAGAAAATTTGAAAATTTCCCAGGAGCTTTATGAGCTGACCAAAAAAATTAGACGTTGGACGGTTTGGCAGCGAGTTTGGGGCGTAGTGAAAATTTTAATTATTGCCGTTCCAATTTTATTGGGCATAATTTATTTGCCGCCCCTGCTGCAGAAAAATGTTGCACCGTTACAAAAGTTTTATCAAGAAATTTCAACTTTTATTCAAACCGGCCAGAGCCTTTCTCCTAATCAGCAAAATTTTAATCAAACCAATAGCAATGAAGCAATCACCGAGTAATATTAATAAGTTGACCAACTTTGAAAAGCGGGTTTTGGAAAAAGTTTCCGAAATTCCCCGAGGTCGGGTGGTGACTTATAAAATTCTAGCCGGGGCAGTTGGTCGGCCAAAAGCGGTCCGGGCAGTCGGCAACGCTCTGAATAAAAATTTGAGCTTGATTAAAATTCCTTGTCAGCGAGTGATTAGGTCAGATGGTGAGCTTGGTGGTTATCGTTTAGGATCCAGAAATAAATTAAGACTTTTAGAAAAGGAGGGGATTAAATTTAGTGGTCAAAATAAGGTTGAATTTTTTAAAAAATTTATTTATAAGTTTTAATATATGTCAAACCGGACCATAATAATTTTTTCCATTTTTTTTGCCGTGGCGATTGTCGGCAGCAGTTTTATTTATCTTTATCGCGATCAGGCCGAGTTGCTGATTGCCGATTATGTTGCTAAGATTACGGTCTGCGGCAATATTGCGGACGAAGAGGGCTGTTTTGAGAAGAATTTTTGCGAGGGCATCTATGGCCCAAGCTGCCCCGAGTGCAATGACTTGGAATTTAAGCGCTGCCAGCGGGTGCCGCTTAAAGTCCAGGCTGAACTTGAACAGGAAAAAGGGGTCTGCCAGAGTACGGGCGGTGAATGGTATCGCAGTAAATTGGGTAATTTTTGCCTTTGCCAGCCCGCCGGCCTGAATAAAATTTTTGATCCGGCAAAAGGCTGTATTAATCAATAGGCCAAGTCAGCTGGTCAGCGGAATAATTTAAGCTAACCAGCTGATTAATTGAGGTTTAAGATTAATGAAAGAAATCATTCAAAAATTAAAAGAGCTGAAAACGAAAATTTCCGCCAGCCGGAGGCGGCTTTGACCTTGACGGTCTTAAGCTTGAAATTAAAAAATTAGAAACCGAAATGAATCAGCCGGATTTTTGGCAAGACCAGAATCAGGCCAAGGTTATTAGTCAGAAATGTGAAAGTTTTAGATCGGTCGTTAACGACTGGGAGAGCTTAACGGCGGAAGTGGCAGATAATTTGGCGCTGGCGCAAGAAGCAGAATCCCAACAAGATTCAGGGATGAGCCGTGAATTAGCCAAGGAGCTTGATCGCTTAAGCAGAAAATTTGAGAAACTTGAGTTTCTCGTTTTATTTTCCGAAAAATATGACGCTAATGATGCGATTTTAGCCATTCACGCCGGCACCGGCGGGGTTGAAGCCCAGGACTGGGCGGCGATGCTTTTGCGGATGTATTTGCGTTACAGTGAGAAGAAAAATTTTACCACTCGGATTATTGATCAGAGCCAAGGCCAGGAAGCGGGCTTAAAAAGCGTCACGGTGGAAATTTCCGGCCCTTACGCTTATGGCAATTTAAAGTCCGAAGCCGGGGTGCACCGCTTGGTCAGAATTTCGCCGTTTGACGCCGAGAAAATGCGCCACACCTCCTTCGCTTTAGTTGAGGTGATGCCGGTTTTGGCCCCGGCTGATGAAATTGAAGTTAAGGAAAGTGATTTGAAAATTGAAACAATGAGGGCGGGCGGTCCTGGCGGTCAGGGGGTTAATACCACTGATTCGGCGGTTCGTCTGACCCACCTGCCATCAGGGATTGTGATTAAGGTGCAAAATGAAAGATCACAGCTCCAGAATAAAAAAACGGCCTTAAAATTACTTCAGGCAAAGCTGGTTAAGCTCAGACAAGCGGCCCAAGGCCAAGAATTGGCCAAAATTCGCGGTGAAATTTTAGCGGCGGAATGGGGCAACCAGATTCGGTCCTATGTTTTGCAGCCCTATAAGATGGTTAAAGACCATCGAACCAATTTTGAAACTAAAGACCCGGGAACGGTTTTAGACGGCGGCCTTGACGAATTCGTTGAAAGTTATTTAAGATATGTTAGTAAATCCAGTAAATCCAGTTAATCCAGTAAATCCAGTAAATCCAGTTAATCCAGTAAATCCAGTGAATCCAGTGAATCAAGCTGGCTGGGCCGCATTTACTTAAATTAACTTAAATTGTCATGAAAATTTTAGTCGCTCCGTATAACTCGCTTCGCTCGTTTACGGGGCAGGCCGGTGGGGCGGGGTTTACCCCGCACCAACCTGAAAAAATGCGATTTATTAATTTTTTGGATTGTTGCTAATATTATAGTTAAAAAATAATATGAAAGTTTTAGTAACCGGTGGGGCGGGGTTTATCGGCTCACATTTGTGTAAACACCTTCTGGGAAAAGGTCATCGGGTGATTTGCCTGGATAATTTTTTTACCGGCCAAAAAAGAAACATTGAACCCTTTTTAGCTGACAAAAATTTTAAACTTTTAGAGCGCGATGTCACCAAACCATTCAAACTCAAGATTGATCAGATTTATAATTTAGCTTGTCCGGCTTCGCCGGTCCATTATCAAAAAACGCCGGTAGAAACGGTGCGGACCAGCGTCTTGGGAGCGATTAATTGTTTGGATTTAGCGAAAAAATTAGGGGGGATTAAGGTGCTTCAGGCCTCAACTTCGGAAGTTTATGGCGATCCTCAGGTCCATCCTCAGCCCGAAAGTTATCACGGCAATGTTAATCCGATTGGGCCGCGGGCCTGCTATGACGAAGGCAAGCGCTGCGCCGAAACTCTATTTTTTGACTACCACCGGGAAGACAAAATTCCCATTAAAGTGGTGAGAATTTTCAACACTTACGGCCCGAATATGTCCTGGGACGATGGCCGAGTGATCTCTAATTTTATCACCCAGGCGTTGCGCGGGGACGATCTGACCGTTTACGGCGACGGCAGCCAGACCCGGTCTTTTTGCTACATTGCCGATTTGGTCGAGGGTTTATATCGGATGATGGAATCTGACGGCTGGACCGGACCGGTTAATTTGGGTAACCCAGCCGAGTTTACCGTCAAAGAATTGGCGGATAAGATAATTGCTTTGACTGAAAGTAAAAGCAAAATTATTTATAAAAGCCTGCCGGCTGATGATCCCAAGCAGCGCCGGCCGGATATTGGTTTAGCTAAACAAAAATTAAACTGGCAGCCAACGATTCAATTAGGTGAGGGATTGAAAAAGACGATCAAGTATTTTCAGGTGGTCATTTAGATAGCACAATAACATTAAAACACAAGAACATTAAAACAATATATGTTTTAGTGTTTTCATGTTTTAATGTTTTAATGAATATTTATGTCTAAGGTTATTGTAACAGGCGGTGCGGGGTTTATCGGTTCAAATTTAGTTGATAAATTAATCGAAGACGGCGACGAGGTCGTTGTCATTGATAATTTGTCAACCGGCAAGAAAGAAAATATTAATCCTCGGGCCAAATTTATTGAAGCGGACATTACTAATTTAGAACAAATCAAACCTCATTTTGCCGGGATTGATTATGTTTTTCATTGTGCGGCCCTGCCGCGGGTTCAGGTTTCAATTGAAGATCCGCTCACCACTCATCAGGTTAATGTGAGCGGTACTTTGAATGTTCTGCTGGCCAGCCGCGACGCCAAAGTCAGGCGGCTGGTTTATTCCGCCTCTTCTTCCGCCTATGGCAATGTTGATAAAATGCCTTTAACCGAGGATATTTTGCCAAAACCGATGAGCCCTTACGGCGCTCAGAAATATTTTGGTGAACATTATGTTCGGCTTTTTTCTCTGCTGTACGGCTTGGAAACTGTCAGTCTGCGCTATTTTAACGTCTATGGGCCGAGGATGGCTTTTTCCGGCGCTTATGTCACCGTGATCGCTGTTTTTTTGCAGCAAAAAAAAGAGGGCAAGAAATTGACCATTACTGGCGATGGCACGCAAACCCGCGATTTCACTTACATTGATGACGTTGTTAGAGCCAATATCTTAGCGGCCACCGGTGAAAAAGTCGGCCGGGGAGAAGTGATTAATATCGGCGCCGGCAACAATCAAACGGTCAGCGAAGTGGCCGCAATGATTGGCGGCGAAACCCAAAACATTTTGCCCCGAGTTGAACCGCATGACACTTTAGCCGATATCGCTCAAGCAAGGGCGCTTCTTGGTTGGCAACCGGAAACTGATTTTGAGTCCGGAATCAAAAAAACAATCCAATGGTTTAATAGTTTAGGTTAAGATATGTCAATCAAAATTAAACCTTTAAATTTGGAAAATAATCTGGAAGTTTTATTGGAAATTATTGAAACGGCCAGCAACCATTTTGAGCTCAAAGAAATTTTATCCAAGATTGTCAAAATTATCGGCCAGATTGCCAAGGCCGATTCTTGTTTTATTTATTTAATTTCCGGCGAGGAAGTGATTTTAAAAGCCTCGCAAAATCCTCATCATTCCAATCTGGCAAAAATCAAGATGAAATTGGGCGAAGGCATTACCGGTTGGGTGGCGGAGACCAAAAAATCAGTGGCGATTTCAAAAAAAGCCTATCAGGATAAGCGGTTTAAGCTTTTCAGCAATTTGCCGGAAGATGAATTTGAAGCATTTTTGTCGGTGCCGATAATTTTCCGTCAGAAGGTAATCGGCGTGATTAATGTTCAGCACCGAAAACCAAGGAAATATTTGAAAAAGGAAATTAATTTTTTGGAAACCGTGGCCAAGCAAATCGGCGGGATTTTAGAGGTGGCTCGGCTAATTTCGGAAACCAATGTTCTTAAGGAAGCTTTAGAAACCCAGAAGCTGATTAATAAGGCCAAGGCAATTTTGCTGCGCGCTGGCGGTTTGAGCGAAGATCAGGCCCATCGGCTTTTAGTAAAAAAAAGCATGGACAAAAGAAAGTCCATTAAGGAAGTGGCCGAGGCGATAATTTTGGCTCACGAATTGACCGAGTAAATTTGTCCCGCGCTTTTTTAAGATATTACCACTGCCGCCGATTGGGTTAAATCCTAAGCACAAAGTCCTATGACAAAAAAACAAATAAGTAAAAAAACAAGGAAAGTCATCTCGAGCGACCCCGAGCGACCTTAAGCGAGTGGAACGAGTCGAAAGGGAGCGAGGGGGTGATGGGATCTCTCCATTCCGTCCCGCTACCGCGGGACTCCAGTCGAGATGGCCTGTTGTGTTTTTTTGTTTTAAGAAAAGGCGCTGGATTTATCCACAGCCGGCATTTGCCAAATAAATTTTTTTTGCTATAATACTTTTGAAGGCACAAAGGCGTGCCGACAATTTTGACGAAGACGTCTCTAATATTTAAGACGCCTTTTTTAATATTTGTCTGCGAGGGGGTCCAAAATCGGCCTTTGCCCGAGCAGCAACAAATATTAACCCCTCACCGATTCGCTAATTTGGCATTAAATGAATTTGAATTGTTATTTCGCGCCAAAATAGCCCTAAAGATGATTAAATTTTAAATCGCGGAATCGGTGAAAGGGTAGATGCGTTGGGCAAATTAAGGAGAATAAAAAAATGGTTACTTTAGACACGGGCAACACCGCTTTTATGCTTTTGGCGACCAGTTTAGTGATGTTAATGACGCCGGGACTGGCTTTTTTCTACGGCGGGCTGGTCAGCCGAAAAAACGTCTTGGCCATTATGATTCAAAGCTTTGTTTCCATGGGCTGGACCACGGTTCTTTGGTTTTTAGTCGGTTATTCTTTGACTTTCAGCGGCGATATCGGCGGGGTAATCGGCAATCTTGACCAAGCTTTTTTGCGGGGGATTGATGTTTCCTCCCTGCACGCCAACGGTTTTCCTTTGCTGGTTTTTGTCGCTTATCAGATGATGTTTGCCATTATCACGCCGGCTTTGATTACCGGCGCTTTCGCCAATCGGGTGAATTTCAAGGCTTATTTGATCTTTTTGACTTTATGGCTGCTTTTTGTTTATTTTCCGGTGGCGCATATGGCCTGGGGGCCAAATGGTTTGTTTCAGACTATCGGCGTTTTAGATTTTGCCGGCGGCACCGTGGTTCATACCACCGCCGGTTTTGCGGCTTTAGCTTCCGTGCTTTTTGTCGGCCGCCGCAAGACCAATGGCGGGCCGCATAGTATTCCGTTAGTGGCTTTGGGCGCCGGTCTGCTTTGGTTTGGCTGGTATGGCTTTAATGCCGGCAGTGAACTGGCCGCTGATAATGTCAGTTCTTTAGCTTTTTTAAACACTGATTTGGCCGCTTCCACTGCCGCCATTACTTGGTTGATTTTGGCCTGGATTTTTGAGAAAAAGCCAAAATTTGTCGGTTTACTGACCGGCGCGGTGGCCGGTTTGGTGGCGATTACACCGGCGGCCGGCTTTGTTAATTTAACGGCGGCTTTTCTGATCGGCATTATTGCTGCGGGAGTTTGTTACCTGGCCGTGGCCTTGAAAAATAAGATTAAATTGGATGATGCTTTAGACGTCTGGGGCGTTCACGGCATTGGCGGTATCGCCGGTTGCATCAGTTTGGGAATTTTTGCCACCTTGGCGGTTAACGCTAATGGCGCTGATGGCTTGTTGGCGGGTAATGTCAGCTTCTTTCTGAAGGAAGTGGCAGTGGTTCTCGGCGTGGCCGCTTATGCCTTTGTTTTTTCCTATCTGATGCTTTGGCTGATTAATAAAATTACGCCGGTGAGAATTTCCGCCGCCGAGGAAGAAAACGGCCTGGATTTGGTTTTGCACGGCGAGGCCGCTTATGAACAAAATTGATAATTAAACCCTTAATCTCAATAAATTATGAAAGAGAAAATATTTGATTTAATCAAAAAGGAGGCAGTTGAATTCATTGATTTGCGCTTTGTTGACATTTTCGGCCAATGGCAGCATTTTTCCGTGCCGGTGGCCGAGTTTTCCTTGAATGATTTTGAAGCCGGCATTGGCTTTGACGGTTCAAGCATTAAAGGTTTTAAGCCGATTGAGGAAAGTGATTTGATTTTAAAGCCGGATGCGGCCACCGCTTTTATTGATCCTTTTTTCAGCGCCAAGACGCTTGGTTTGATTTGTGATGTCTATGAGCCGCAGACCTTGGTGCCTTTCATTTATGACCCGCGCTTTATCGCCAAGAAAGCCCAAGCCTATCTGGAAAAAACCGGCATTGCCAATAAAATGCATTTAGGGCCGGAAGCCGAGTTTTTTATCTTTGATTCTATTCATTATCATGAAGAGGCGGCGCAGAGTTATTATAAAGTTGATTCCGAGGAAGCATTCTGGAACACCGGCGCCGGTGAACGTAATTTGGGTTACAAAATTCAAGCCAAGCAGGGCTATTTTCCGGTGCCGCCGCACGATACAATGCAGGATATCAGAAGTGAAATCGCCAAGAATTTAAAGGCCGTCGGCATAGTGGTGGAAAAGCATCACCATGAGGTGGCCACTGCCGGCCAAGCCGAAATTGATTTTAAGTATGATGAATTGCTTAAGCAATCAGACAATTTGGTCAAATTCAAATATATTGTCAAGGCCACGGCCAAAAAATTCGGTAAAGTCGCCACCTTTATGCCCAAGCCGATTTTTGGCGACAACGGTTCGGGCATGCACACCCATGTTTCGCTTTGGCGGGATGACAAGCCGTTATTTGCCGGCGATAAATACAGCGGTTTAAGCGATTTGGCTTTGTATTTTATCGGCGGCTTGTTAAAGCACGCGCCGGCCATTTTAGCCTTTGCCGCGCCGACCACCAATTCCTATAAGCGGTTAGTGCCGGGTTACGAAGCACCGGTCAATCTGGTTTATTCCAAGCGCAACCGTTCGGCTGCCATTAGAATTCCGGTCTATTCTGAAACCCCCCAAAGCAAGCGGCTTGAATTTCGGCCGCCTGATCCGGCCGCCAATCCCTATTTGGCTTTTTCGGCCATACTTTTGGCCGGTTTAGACGGCATTATCAATAAAATTGACCCGGGGCCGGCCATGGACAAAAATATTTTTGCTTTGTCCAAAGCCGAAGCCGAAAAAATCAAGTCCGTGCCCGGCTCTTTGACCGAGTCGCTTGAGGCGCTTGAAGCTGACAGCGAATTTTTGACCAAAGACGGGGTGTTTGCCTATGACTTCATCAACCAATGGATTGATTTGAAAACTGAAGCTGAAGTTGACCCGGTCCGGCTGCGTCCCACGCCGCATGAGTTTTTGCTTTATCACGATTGTTAACGCAAGCTGGCAAGTTGACAAGTAAATCAAGCTAGCAAGCTATTTAAAAAGCCGAAAGCGTCTTCCTGATTCGCCAACTGGCAAGACAGGACCTCTTGCGGCTTTTTAGGTTTGCTTGTTTCAGCTAAATTGGCTATAATTTGCTATAGCTGACAGCTAAAATCTAATTTATGAAACCAAAAATTTTAGTCAGCGGCACCATTGCTTATGACCGGATAATGGATTTTCCCGGTTATTTTAAAAATGAAATTCTGCCCGAAAAGATACACTTGTTGAATGTGTCTTTTTTTGTTAAAGAATTAAAGGAAAGTTTTGGCGGTACGGCCGGAAATATTGCCTACAATCTTTCGCTGCTTGGTGTCCGGCCGGCGATTTTGGCGCTGGTTGGTTTGAAAGATTTTGGGATTTATCGCAAATGGCTTTTGAGAAATAAAATTGATATTTCCCGAGTCAAAGCAATTAAAAATCAGCAAACCGCCTCGGCTTATATCATCACCGACCAAGCCGACAATCAAATCACCGGCTTTTTTCCCGGCGCCGCATCAGCTCCGGTCACCAAGGTGCTGCAAGCTATAAGCTACAAGCTAAAAACTAACTTGGCGATCGTCTCACCTCAAAATCCCCTTGACATGATCAAGTTGCCAGAAATTTTTAAAACCAAAAAAATTTCATACATTTTTGATCCGGGTCAGCAAGTGACCTCGCTTTCCGGCAGTCAGCTTAAAAAAGCAATCAGCGGCAGTCAGGTTTTAATCGGTAATGATTATGAAATAAGTTTAATTTCCAAAAAAACCGGCTGGAAAATCAGTCAGGTTTTAAATAAGACTGAAATTTTAGTGACCACCTTAGGTGCGAAGGGTTCAAAAATTCAAACTCAAAAAAAGACATATAAAATCCCGCCAGCCAAACCAAAAAACACTTCAGATCCAACCGGCGCCGGCGACGCTTACCGCGCCGGCTTGATTTACGGCTTATTACAGAATTGGCCGCTGGAAAAGGTTGGCCGCTTGGCCAGCGTGGTTGCCGTTTATACCGTGGAAAAATACGGCACCCAAACTCATCATTTCAGCTGGAGCCAATTAGCCAAAAGGTATCGACAAAATTTCAAAGACAAGCTGTAAATTTTTACAAAATCAAGTCCGGAAAATGGCAATACCACCGGCTTGATTTTTTTAGCGATATATGCTAGGATAGGGTATTCTCGCAAAGCGTGAGAAAACCGTGCGTCCTGACGGTGAAATCAGGACAAATGTTCTTTTAAGGAAAGGAAGCGTCCGAAGAGTATTTCCACCAGCCGATGCCTTGGCCGGTCCAGACCAGAAACTGGAAATGGGTATGGCAATGGTCAGGTCATTACCGCCGGGCTTGCGGAAGAAGACAGCACAGGATTTGGTCAGCGAGTGGGGTTACCGCACGCTTAGAAGGGTTTTGGCTCCTCTTGAGCCTGATCCCCAAGAAGCGGTTTTACCGGTTGTTGATGCCAATCCGCTCATCGGCCAATTCGCCGAGGAGTGGGAGAAGTTCTACCGAGATTTGTTCAGTCTGGCCGTGGATTTCTCGCAAGTCCGGGTGCCCATTCAGCGCCCGAGCTTTAACTGGTTGGAGTTTGTCGCCCAAAGCATCATCTGCAACCAGGTTTATGCCAGGTGCGAGTCGCTTTTTCCCTGCTGGCGCTGGACTCCAGATTTGGATGCCGCAGTCAAAGGCCGAAACGACCGTGAGCCAGTTGAATCTTATGGCGTGTGGTTTCGCGATCGGGTGGAGCCGGACGAGGAGCTGAAAGACCTTTCGGCCAATCAGCTCGCAGCTTACGGCTTTTCGGGAAATACCCTGTTGGAAGCTCTGCTTCTGGAACCGTGGTATTTCAAGCGCTCTGGTGGCCAGCATCTTAATCTGGCTAACTGGAATCTATGCTCCGGTTCGCGCTACTCCGGCGGTGATGTCCCGTGTGTTAACTGGCTCGGCAGCAAGTTTCAGGTCGACTACATTGACGCCGACGGCGCCGATGATTGCTTGCGCGTCCGTTCCGTAGTTTCCTAACCCTTTTTCCCTTTCAACTTTGTACCCTCTCCTGTTCTATCGCACCGTACTGGTCTTTGCCAGGCGGTGCTTTTTCTTTTATAATAAAATCAACAAAAAATAGCGGCATTGTCAGAAAATTAAAGGAGTAGTATACTACAATAAGCATAAATTAATGAGTTTAATTAATAATTTAATGCTATGTCCAAGAAAAAATCTACCATTGACGATGTTTTAGCCGCTGTTAAAAGCGGTTTTGGTGATATCGACAAACGTTTTGAAACCATTGATAGGCGTTTTGAGACCATCGACAAACGTTTTGAGACCATCGACAAGAGGTTTAATGACGTTGAAATCCGTTTTGATCGCCGATTCAATAATATTGACATTAGGCTGGACACTTTAACTACCAGTGTTAATGATCTGGCATCTAAAGTTAAATCATATTTGGGTCAAGAATGGAATGTCCATATTCATGATTCTCATCCCAGGCTTGAAAAGCGTGTCAAGGTTATTGAAAGAAAACTTGGTATTAAATCAATTTAAAATGAAGTCTGACATCAAAAATATCAGATTAGCCGCTGAAGGCAAAAAAAGAATTGAATGGGCCGAACACGATATGCCGGTTTTAGCTGACATTAAGAAACGTTTTGCCAAAACCAAGCCTTTGAAGGGTTTGAAAATTTCCTGTTGCCTGCACGTTACGGCCGAGACTGCTAATTTAGTCCGGACGCTTAAAGCCGGCGGCGCCGATGTTTTATTGTGCGCTTCTAATCCGTTGTCAACGCAGGATGATGTGGCCGCTTCCTTGGCTAAAGATTATAAAATCAAAGTTTTTGCCCGTTTTGGTGAAAATCGCGCCATTTATTATCGTCATTTGGAAACCGCGATTAAGCATCGGCCGGACATCACCATGGATGACGGCGCCGACTTACTTTCGCTTTTACATTCCAAATACAAAAAACAGGCCTTTTTGGTCAAAGGTTCAATGGAAGAAACAACGACCGGCGTCATTCGTTTGAAAGCTTTAGAGAAAGAGGGCAAGCTTTTAGTGCCGATTGTCGCGGTCAATGACGCTAAGACCAAAAATTTATTTGATAACCGTTATGGCACGGGCCAATCAACTTTAGATGGCATTATTAGGGCAACCGATATTTTGTTGGCCGGCAAGAACGTGGTGGTCGCTGGTTACGGCTGGTGCGGCCGAGGCTTTGCTTCGCGCGCCCGGGGTATGGGCGCCAATGTGATTATTACCGAAGTTGATCCGATTAAAGCCATTGAAGCCGTGATGGACGGTTTCCGGGTGATGCCCATGAGTCAGGCCGCCAGGGTGGGGGATTTGTTTTGCACCTTGACCGGCGATATTAAGGTAATTAGAAAAGAACATTTTCAAAAGATGAAAGACGGTGCGATTGTCTGTAACTCCGGCCATTTTGATGTGGAGATTGACATTCCGGCCTTGAAGAAATTAGCCAAGGCAGTCAAAAAAAATGTCAGGAATTTTGTTGACGAATATATTATGCCCGGCAATAAAAAGATTTATTTGTTGGCCGAAGGCCGGTTGATTAATCTGGCGGCCGCTGAAGGCCATCCGGCTTCGGTAATGGACATGAGTTTTGCCACCCAGTCTTTAGCCACGGAATATGTCGCTAAAAATTACAAAAAATTACAAAACAAAGTTTATAATGTGCCGGAGAAAATTGAGCAGTGGATTGCCAAGGCCAAAATGAAGTCAATGGGTGTGGTGATTGATAATTTGACGCCGGAGCAGAAAAAATATCTGGTCAGCTGGGAGATTGGGACGTAGTCAGTGGGTAAGTAGTAAGAAAATAAGATAGTAAGAAAGTCAACAGAGCGCTTAAAAGGCGCTTTTTTGATTAAAAAAAGAGGGCTCTAGGCAGAGTCCTCAAGGCTGTGGTGCTCTTTCCATAGCCGATAAGTTTTTTGGAGTTCAGCTTCGCGCTGCTCCACGGATAGGGTTAGTGGGTCAAGACCCAGTCTTTCCCCGGTTGCCCAGAGATTTAATTGACTGTGGATGTTCTGCATCTCAGCGGCCCTACCGACGTGAATGTAGTGAAGCCAGCGATCATTGCGATCAGGCGGTCGGTGAAATTCTTCTCCAGCACCTTGCTCGTTCAGCGGGCTATCTACTTCAGTCGACTGGACTTTCAAGTATTCATCAAGCGGTACAGCGACTCTTGTGCCCATGTTCTGTTCCCCCGATGGTTAGTTAAATAAAAGGGCAAAATTGCTATTTATACTATACCACCATTTTTTAAAAAAGTCAAATAAAATGAAAAAACCAGAGCGTAAATTAAATAAATTATCTGAATATAATTACAGCAAATGTGGGGCAGGGATAAGAATCAAGATGTTTAATTCTAAATCTAAAATTTTTCGTTATTTCCTGCTCTGTTTTGTGATTGGCGTTGGCCTGGCTTCTTTTTCGGATTTTGATTATTTTTTTGTCTATTTATTGATTTTGATTTTTGGGGTTAGTGGCTTGATATTTTGGCCGCATAAATTTTGGCGCTGGCTTTTCTTAGGCGGGGCGATCATCGGTTTAGGCATTTTTCGCTATCAATTGAGCCTGCCTAAGACCGACGAAACAAAAATCTGGTTTTATAATAATCAACGTTTAACTTTCCAGGGCTTAGTCATTGGCGAGCCGGATGTCAGAATTAATCACACCAAATTGACCGTGGCGGCCAATGGACCGGTGGTTAATGGTGAACGGCGAGCGGTAGAGGGAAAGGTGTTAATAAATGTTAGCTTGTATCCCGAATATCAATACGGCGATTTGGTTGAGGTTAATTGCCAGCTAAAACCGCCGGAGCCGTTTAATGGTTTTGCCTATGATCGTTATTTGGCCATAAACGATGTTTATTCCCAGTGTTCCTATCCCCGAGTTAAATTAATCAGCCGCGGCAACGCTGATTGGCTTTTAGGCCAAATTTTCGGCTTTAAGAATAAGTTGAATGCAATCATTAATTATAATTTACCGGAGCCGCAAGCCAGTTTATTCTCCGCCATCATCCTTGGCTCCCGCCGGGGGATTCCCCAGGAATTATCCGATCAATTCAACATTACCGGCACCAGCCATTTGGTTGCTATTTCCGGGTTGAATATTACGATTATTACCGCCATTTTAATGCAGCTGGGCTTGGCCTTTTATTTACCGCGCCAAAAAGTTTTTTGGTTTGTCACGGCCGCTTTAATTTTATACATGATTTTGATCGGCTTTCCGGCTTCGGCGGTTCGGGCCGCGATTATGGGTTGGTTGGTGATATTGGCGATGTATTTAGGCCGGCTGAATCGGTCAACCAATGCTTTAATTTTTGCGGCCAGCTTAATGATTTTAATCAACCCAAAAATTTTGCGTGACGACGTTGGCTTTCAGCTGTCATTTTGCGCCGTTTTAGGTCTAATCTATCTTTCGCCCCTGTTTGAAAAATGGCTGGAAAAAATTCCGTCAGCCCTAGGTTTAAGAGAATCTTTGCAAATGACCTTGGCGGCTCAAATTTCCACCCTGCCTTTGATTGTTTATAATTTTGGCCGCTTATCCCTAATCGGGCCAGTGGCTAATTTGTTGGTTTTGCCGACCTCGTCTTATTTAATGGCGGCCGGCCTATTGGCGATTTTTTTGAGTCTATTAGCCCCGGTTATTGCCCAATATTTATTCTGGCCGGTTTGGTTAATTTTAACTTATTTAATCAAGGTCGTTGAATTTTTGGCCTTAGTGCCATTGGCCGCTTTAAATTTTTAATGATAATCCAATGTTAAGAACAAAAAAAATAATTTTTTCTTTTTATTTATTGCTTGTCGGTGCTTTATTGTCATTGGCGATTTTTTTATTTTTTGAGCGGGGGCCGGCTAATTTAGAATTTTATGTCTTTAATATTGGTCAGGGCGATTCAATTTTAATCAGAACGCCGAGTCGTTATAATATTTTAATTGACGGCGGTCCGGACAACGGGGTGGTCTATAAACTGGGCAGATATCTGCCGTTTTATGACCGCCAGATTGACTTGATGGTTTTAACCCATCCTCATGCCGATCATCTGGTTGGTTTAATTGAAGTTTTAAAGCGCTACCAAGTGAAAAATATTTTCCTTACCGGTGTTGCCT
>Ga0209541_10002833_pt1 | contig 32482 bp, 44 predicted proteins | sample RifCSPlowO2_01_FD_184027 | JGI IMG/M metagenome (GOLD analysis project Ga0209541, IMG submission 184027) | Groundwater microbial communities from Rifle, Colorado - Rifle CSP2_plank lowO2_0.1 (SPAdes) (version 2) | ecosystem: Environmental > Aquatic > Deep subsurface > Groundwater | place...
GGCAGGAGAAAGGCGCTCCTGTTCAATTTCCTCTCAGCACTGACCGCAGTTGCCGGTGGAATTATCGGCTATTTCTACCTCAGTTCGCTCGCCGGCACCACGCTCTTCCTTCTCGCTTTTGCCGCAGGCGGGTTCATATACGTGGCAAGCGCAGACCTCATCCCTGAGCTGCATAAGGAGAGCGGGATGGCAAAGTCAATCATACAATTCGCCTGCATGGTTGCAGGTATGGCGTTGATATTCCTGATAATCAGCGTGTTTAAGTGATGAAAAATCATGCAGACAGACCCCGTGTGCGGAATGGAAGTGGACGAGAAGGACGCCCTTATCGCAGTCAGAGGAGGCAGGAAAAATTTCTTCTGCAGCAACGAGTGCAGGGATGAGTTCCTGAAGAATAAATCATAAATGGCAAGGAGAAAGCAGAATACGGGGCTAAGGGAAAAGGCGCTGAGCGCAGCCAGCGGCCTGAGCGGTCTTATGGGAGTGTTCAGTTCATGGACCGTCTGCCATAACGTCTGCACCGCAGCCATCGCACTTTTGGCAATCATCGGAATAACCGTGGCAGGAATGCCGCTGCTTTTCCTCCAGAGCGTGGCCGTGCCATTCTGGACCGCCGCAGTTTTAATCTTCGCCGTGCTGGTTGCCCTGAAACTTAAGGGGATGGGCTGCTTGTCCGGAAACGCCTTGATGCTGAACGGAGGGCTGATTCTTTTTGGGATGCCACTGCAGTCGTTGCAGGGTTTTATCCTGCTCTTCAGGCTCGCAGGCTCGGTCCTCATTCTTGCGGCGGTTGCAAGGTATGTCAGTTCCCGTTTCAGGAAGTGAGCGGATTTTTCTGCTGTTGCCCCGTTATATCGATATTAGATATAACGAAAAGTTTATATACTAGAAGCTTTACACTTTTTGAAAAGCTTCGGAGGGACGGGAAAATGGCGATGTCAAAATGGGTTTCTGTTTTAATTATCGTCGTGCTTCTTGCCGGCACAGTTGTTCCGCTATTGAAGCTGTACAGCACAAAGGGCCATGCCGGTGATGTTGGCGGCGATGAGGATGCGGTCACTGCAAACCTTGCCTTGCCGGACTTCGCAACAAGGGATGCCAAGACCCTGAAGGCATACGAAATCGCCTCTACAACCAGAAAGGAGGATTTCGGATTCCTAACATGCCACTGCGGCTGCGGCATGCATGCCATGAGCCACAGGGGAAAGACAATCCCAAAAATGAACAACCTCCGGGACTGCTTCGTCAGGGGTGACGGAACATGGGAGGACCATGCAGCAATTGACTGCCCCTACTGCGTTGACCTCGCCGTGATGGCTGACGACATGCTCAACAAAGGCTACACGCTGAGACAGGTAAGGGAACTCATTGACACCAAGTACAACAGCATTGCGCCTTCCCAAAGGGCGATGGACATGAACCCGCCAATGCCGCAGTGATTAATATGCTCAGAAAAGCCCTTGCAGTCCTTGCAGCAGCAGCCTTCGCCGCGCAACCAGTGGTTGCGCACTGCCCATTGTGCGCGGCTGCAACGGCAGGTGGTGTTGCCGCTACCAGGCTCCTTGGGGTGGATGATACAGTAGTTGGCACATTCATCGGCGGCTTTGCCGTCTCGACAGGGCTTTGGTTCAGCAATTGGCTCTCGAAAAAGCGGCAAGGCGCGGCAATTCCCCTGCAGCGGGCAATTTCTGTCATTGCATCTGTTGCCCTCATGATTCTTACGCTTTACCTGGCAAGGCTCTTGGGTTCGGCAGACCCTTCTTTCCTCATGTTTGGCGTTGACAAGCTTCTTGTGGGCCTTCTTGTCGGTTCTGCGGCCACGGTTGCCGCGTTTGCAGTACACAAGTGGATAAGGGCAGTCAGGGGCAGGAGCCTTATGCCTTACCAGGGTATTGCAGTTACCTTGGCGGCATTGGCCTTTACCGGGGCTGTTTTTTACATAGTGACTTGAAAAAATGGAAAATTTCATCAGGCAGATTGAGGAAGTGAAGAAGAAGACCGGGCTGGACCTCTCCCTTGGCGAGGACCTGAGCATCGGGCTGATGAACCTGATAAGCCTTGAGGAGCATTTCCTGTTCAGCTTCGTGAAGACCAGCGACGGAAGATACCTGGACATGCTGGAGCAGACAAGGGAACTTAGGAAGCGGCTGCTTCGCAGAATTGTTAAAGAAGATAAAGGGGATAACAGTGAGCGGTGGTGCATCAGCAAGCATCTTCTCGCTGCGACAATGAGGCTTACTGAAGTCGGGACAAAGTATCTCCATGATGGGAAGAGGACCGAAGCAGAGGAAATGTTTCTGGAGGCGTTCAATCTCTATACCTTGTTCTGGTCTGTCAACGGGGCAGGCGGCGGCACGGCCAGGGAGGCGGCAGCCGGGGGAAAGGCAGAGAAATCGAAGTTGTCGGCGGTGGCCGAAGCATTTAAAAAGCTGATTGACTGCTGCAAGGAGTGAATAAAAAGAGGTGAATGGAAAATGAGCCCTGCCAAGTTCCCTGCAATTGCATATTTTATTCTGCTTTTGGCGGCAATCCTCTTGCTTGCGCCGGCAGCGCTCGCACACGCCGATGAATCTGAAACAGCGGAAGGAAAGGCGATTGTTGAGGAAGGCCTAAGCTGCGACGGGCTTGCCGATGGGCAGCTTGAGGCAGTCGGTGAATACCTCATGGAGCTCATGCATCCTGGCGAGTCGCACGAGCTTACGCATGCAACGATGGGCATTAAGGAGGGCACAGATTACCACGAGAAGTTCCACATAAACCTCGCCCAGTCAATGTATTGCGGCGAGATGCCCATGGCCGGGATGATGGGCATGATGAACTGGTGGAATAGCAACGTTCCCAGGTACAGCTGGGGCGGTCAAATGATGGGACAGCAGGGCTACGGGGCACATGCTTACTGGACATTGACAACCACACTGTATGTAGTGTTGCTCATTGGCATCATAGGCCTTGTTTACTTCTGGTTCCTGAAGTTCTGGAATGGAACAAGGCGAAAATAAGGTGAAAGAAATAGCAGGCCGATTGAAGAACAAGGTCGCGATAGTTACCGGCGCTGGTTCAGGCATAGGGCGGGCTTCGGCAATCCTGTTTGCCAAGGAAGGCGCAAAGGTGGTTGTCGCTGATTACGAGGAAAATGGCGGCAAGGGAACGGTCAGCATCATAAGGAAGGCAAAAGGGAATGCCGTCTTTGTAAAAACTGACGTTTCCTCGCCATCAGACGCCAGGAAGGTTGTTGATGCTGCGGTGAAAAACTACGGCAAGCTGGACATACTCCACAACAACGCAGGCATTGTCCGATGGGGCAATGCTGTTGAGTGCACGGAAGATGATTGGGACAGGGTCATCGACATCAATCTCAAAGGCGCGTGGCTTTGCTCAAAGCATGCGATTCCGGAAATGGTAAAGCAAAAGGGCGGCTCCATAGTTAACACTGCGTCGATTGCAGGATGCGTGGCTTTTGCAAAGATTGCCGCATACTGCGCATCCAAGGGAGGCCTGGTCGAACTGACAAAGTCAATGGCCCTTGACTTTGCGCCGCAGAAGATTCGAGTCAATGCTATTTGCCCAGGCGTTATCAGGACCGGCATGACAAAGGGCATCCTTGACGACAAGAAGACAATGCAGGGCATGCTTCAGGCAACCGTCATCGGAAGGCTTGGCGAGCCGGAAGACATAGCATACGCTGCGCTTTACCTCGCATCCGACGAAGCTTCATTTGTAACTGGCACAACCATTGTCGTGGATGGCGGGTGGACTGTGCAGTGAGGCGTTAATAAGAGTGAACTCTAGTGAACAAAGAAACAGGGTGATTCATAGCAGTAGTCTTAATTTGAACCGGCTGTAGTCTTATTTGCAAAATCTTCCTTAACTTGCTGTGTTGCACAATTAATCTAAGAGTTTGGTATAGAGAAATGCGCTGATTGCTCAAATGGGTTTCATACCCCGCAGCTCTGCTGTGGCATAATTATCCCGTTTGAGGCTTAAAAAATCCCGACACTCATAAACAAATACCCCGCAGCTCTGCTGCGGTTGGGATTTTTTATGAGTGTAAAAAATATGCGCATTTCTAATATGACCAATTGCATAAATGTTCAACAATTCATCGCAATTGGTTATATATAGTCAACTTTAATTATTCCTGTTCTATAGCAAAGTTGTCTAAGAGAACTTTGAACAAAAGTCATAAATGATGGGGTTATTCAAAGTCCTCTATAGTCAAGGACAGAAATAAATGAGCAAAAAGCTGTCCTTGACCAATATCAAAAGGCATATCGCATGCTCAACTTTTTGTGCCCTTTGCTATAATATTACCCGTCAGTTTTGTCTAACCCTGTAGCTCCTTGCGCAGTTCATGCAGCAGAAGTAGAGCAATTTGCCCCTGACGCGTTTCTCGTAGCCGCCCTTGTAGACCTCGCAGTCGCAGTGGGCGCATGTCCTGATTTTTGACTGCATGGCAAGGTCTATAACGGCCCCGAACCTTGCGCCTATCTGCCGCAGAAGCTCCCTGCCTGCAGGCGTTGGAAAATATACTTTCTTGTCCCGCTTGTCGGTTTTTGTGTGGTCAATGTAGCCTTGCTTCTTCAGGAATGCGAGGAACGGGTACACCTGGCTTGCGCTGATGGGGGCCTTTAGGCTTTCCTTCAGCGCCCTCATTATTTCGTAGCCGTGTATCTTCCTCTGATTCAGGAGCAGCAGCGTATGCAGCTTGACAAGGCTGTTAATTTTCAGTTCTTTCACTCCAAGCAGGAATAAAGCGCAACATTTAAATACTTTGCCATTCTTGATATATCTAAATTTGATATATGCGAGGTAGTTGGCATGAAAGTCTTTGCGGTTGCAACTGCAGGCGGTGTAACCGGGATTGCAATCTCGGCGGTTTGCGCAGCGTTAGTGGCTGTTTTCCCGGTTGGTTTTGCGATGAGCTATGCTGGCTCTTTGTTCCACGGGATGAACGTGTCCGCCTTCATAACCAGGCCGCAGTTCACGTTTACAGGCATCATGCTTGGGCTGTTCTACGCGTTCCTTACCGGCTTTGCAATCGGCGCGGTATTCTCAGCAGCTTACAATTGGATTGGGAAAAGGATTAAATGAGCAAGGGGTGACTGGGTATGTGCGGGAGTTGTTGCGGCGATGAGAAGCCGAAGAAAGGCAAGAAGAAAGAGTGACTGGTGGGGCGGCAAAATGGTCGTGATACGGATAAGATACACCAACAGGATGCTATACGCTGCAATTGCCATCGTGGTTGTATTGGTTGTCGCGCTTAACGCGTACGCCTTTTTGGGAAAGGGCAGTGATAAATCAGACGTGGGCAACACGCCTGAGAATTTCAACGAGCTGAAAGGCGCTGAGAATCCTGAGGACAAGTGCACGGCCCCTGAGGGCTACACAGAGGAGCAGTGGAGGCAGCATATGGGCCACCATCCTGAGCAGTATGAGGAATGCCTCGGGTGAGTTTGCTTGGCAGAGGCTATCCAAGAAGCGTGAGAAGCGCCCTGCCTAAAAGCGAGAAAATAATCCAATTCAGTCCCATGTTCAATGTCACATAAACAGCGGTCTTTACCTTCGCTTCCGGATCACCCTGCAGCAGGTAAAGCGACTGCGCAATGAGGTTGAACAGCAGGGTGAGAGCCATCCCAAATAGGACGATGTTTGATGCCAGGAAAGTTGCGGCCAGCATTCCCGCCAGCGCCCCCATCACAGCCCTGCCGACGACGTAGCCGACAATGAACGCATCTACGCCGCTGTTTATCACCTCGGCCGCCAATGCCGATGTTGCGCCGAAAATAGCGCCTGCCCACGGCCCGTGCGTCATCCCTACCGCAATGGTTGTGAGCGATATCAGCTCAAATGCCGGCGGCACCCTTATGAGCCGCTTGTAGAATGTTGAGAAAGCTGCTATAAGGAAAAGCGGAGGGAAAAATAGTATGGCCTTCCAGGGTATCCCAATTACAAGAAGAATAACGGTTGCGAGCGCAATTGAAGCAGCCAGAAATTTGTACCTCACGATTCCAGCATAGATGGTTGACAGGGGCTCGCGAACAACCTTTGCCATGAAAGGGAGATGGCAAAGGGTGTATAAAAAGTTATATAATAGCGAATCTCGTTAATTATCAAACATTTGCGAGATTCGCTAAATAGTAGATTGCAAGCGAAAAGTTTTGTTATTTTTGCAATCTGCTATAAAAACAAATAAAAAATCCCAACCGCAGCAGAGCTGCGGGGTATGAAACCCATTTGAGCAATCAGCGGCATGTTTGCAATGGCAAAGGACGTTATCTGCGGAATGTACGTTGATGAAAGCAAGACAGGGTTCTCTGCCGAGCAGGACGGCTCAAAATACTTCTTTTGCAGCAGCAAGTGCCTTGAAACATTCCTTGCCCCGCAGAGGGAGCTGAGGAAACTCATGATGCTTACAGTATTCGCGTTTGCCCTCGGCATCCCAACAGCTGTTTTTGAGTATTTTTATAAAATACCCTGGTTGCTGCCGAACAACGTCTGGCTTTTCATTCTTGCAACGCCGGTGCAGTTCATTGCCGGCTGGAGGTTTTACCGTGGCACCCTTGATGCCATAAAGTCAAGGCAGGCCAACATGGACAGTTTAATCGCGCTAGGCACCTCAGCAGCGTGGCTTTACAGCACCATCGTGGCTTTCCAGGGAATGTTATGGCAGCCATTGTTCCCTTCTGAGCACGTCTACTTCACCGAGTCAGGCCTGATTATCGGCTTCATACTTCTTGGCAAGTGGATGGAGCACCTGATGAAAGGAAAGGCGTCAACAGCCATAAGGAAGCTCCTTGACCTCCAGCCAAAGATGGCCACGGTAATGCGCCGGGGTGTGGAAGAGAAAATTCCGGTCGAAAAGGTGTCAGTCGGCGACATTGTCATCGTGAGGCCGGGAGAAAGCGTGCCTGTTGACGGAGTTGTCATGAGCGGTGAATCAGCAGTTGACGAGTCAATGGTGACGGGAGAGTCGATGCCAGCTTCCAAAAAGCCAGGCAGCAGCTTAACCGGGGGCACAATCAACAGGAGCGGTCTGCTTTCTTTCAAGGCATCCAGGGTAGGCAGCGACACGGCCCTTTCGCAAATCGTGAAGATGGTTAAGGAGGCAATCGCAGCGAGGGCTCCAATGCAGCGCCTTGCCGACATGGTCTCAGCGTACTTCGTGCCGGCCGTAATCCTCATTTCAGCAGCAGCGTTCACATTCTGGTATTTCATCTACGGCCTTCCTTTCCCACAGGCGCTGTCAATCCTCATCGCAGTGCTGATTATTGCATGCCCCTGCGCATTGGGCATAGCAACCCCTGCCGCTATCATGATAGGAGCGAGCAAGGGTGCGCAAAGGGGCATCCTGATTAAGAGCGGTGAATTCCTGGAAAAGGCAAGGAAGGTTCAGGTCGTTGTTTTTGACAAGACCGGCACCCTGACAAAGGGCAAGCCGGCTGTGACTGACATTGTCCAATTAAGCAGCAGCTACGATAAAATGAAAATCCTGCAATTGGCTGCTGTTGCAGAGAAAGGCTCTGAGCATCCGATTGGAGCAGCCATAGCGGAAAAGGCAGTCTTCGCTGGAGTGAGGCTGCCACAGGGAAAGCTCCATCAAACAACGGCAGGAAAGGGCATATCTGCAAGTTACAATGGCAAAAAAATCCTTGTTGGCAACAGGGCTTACATGAAAGACAACAACCTCCAAATAACAGCAGTTGCCGAGAAAAAAATAGCCAAACTGGAAAAAGACGGCAAAACAGCTGTAATGGCAGCTTTCAACAAACAGCTCATCGGGGTGATAGCTGTTGCCGATACGCTGAAGGAAAATTCAAAGCCGGCCGTCGAGCAATTGCAACGAATGGGAAAGGAAGTGATGATGATGACAGGCGACAACGAAAGGACTGCAGCGGCAATAGCCCGGCAGTTGGGAATAACACGTGTTCTTGCCAACGTCCTGCCTGGGGACAAAGCGGCAAAGCTCAAGGAAATCCAAAACGAAGGAAAGGTCGTCGCCATGGTCGGAGACGGGATTAACGATGCCCCTGCCCTTGCCCAGGCCGATGTCGGGATTGCCATAGGGGCTGGAACAGACGTCGCGAAGGAAACCGGAGGCATCGTTCTCATGCGCGACAACCTGATGGACGTGGCGGCAGCGATTGAGCTGAGCAAAAAAACCGTTTCAAAAATGAAGCAGAACCTGTTCTGGGCGTTCTTCTACAACATAGCTCTCATACCCGTTGCAGCCGGGGTGCTATACCCCTTCACCGGCGTCCTTCTTAACCCAATATTCGCAGCAATTGCCATGGCATCAAGTTCAATAACCGTAGTTGGCAACTCGCTGCTGTTGAACCGGCACAGGCCCGGAAAGTGAGCAACCATCAGTATAGCCTTGCCAGCGTGAGGATGCCAATGCCTATAAACAGCGTTCCGGACAGCAGCCTGAGCGCTTTCTCATCAATCATTTTGCCGATGTACCTTCCTGCCGTCAGCATTATCATGAGCAAAAACCCAATGGCGGAAAGCGTCCCGAGCAGTGTCAGGAGGATGTTGTACTGAGTCCCAAAAAGCAGCGCAGCGAACTGTGACTTGTCCCCAAATTCGCTCACAAAAAATAGCATGAATGCTGCGGCAATGACTGCACTCCTGGAAAGTTCAGGGGCCTTCCCCCTGCCTTCTTTTTTCATGAGCGTGAAGATGCCAAAGCCAATGAACAAGGCTGCCGCTGCAATTGAAACCGGAGCCCTTGGAACATACCTGGAGATGTAACTGCCAATCACGACTGCCGAGCCGTCAACTATTGCGGAAGCAGCCATTGCGCCGATGAATATCTGGAAGGTGTGCCGGTACTTTGCGGCCATCGCCATCATGGCAATCTGGGTCTTGTCCCCCATTTCAGCAAGCGCAATTGCCACAAACGGCACGAGGAAGTCCTGAAACACCCATTCACCTTTCTTTTGTCAAGCCAATGGAGCGCCATATCCTGCCTTCAGGCGCTTTGGAACACAAGCCGTTTGATATCTGGTAATTGCCAAGGCCGACAAGCTCATTGGCTTTCCTTGCAAGTACGTTTGCCCCTTGCTGGAGCCGCCTGTCAACCGAAGCTAAAATATCAAGCAAGGACATGCACTGAAGGGGTCGGCTTTGCTTTTTTAAGCTTTTTCCTCAATCTGCCGGGTAGTAAACCTGTAAATCTTCACGTTTCTGTCATTCCACATTTCAGGAGCCAGCCCTGCCTTGCGCAAAGTATTCTGGACAAGCTCCTTTGGCGTCCACTTGTATTTCCTTGCGTCTTCCGGCAGCTGCAGCCCTCTGAACACGCCGAACTCTACATAACAGCCATGCCTTCCCGGCTTCAACTGGCTTATCCTTGCCTGAACGAACCTTGACAGCAGGTCTATCCTTATCCGCAGCTGCCGCATCTCGCCCTTCCTGACGGGCTTGAACCTTGGGTCGATGAATGCGGCATCCCTCGCAGCCCTGACAATGCCATCTATCAAAGGGTAAGTGCCTTCAGGATAGCCCATGCTGCCGCGAAGCTCGCCGTCCTTCAGCAGCGTGACGAAAACGCCCTGCCGCCCTGAAAACTGCTCCCGCAGAACCTGGGCGACAGATACGGTCCTGTGGCTTAACGCCCTGATTATGGCCCGGCGGGCAAAATCAAGAAGCACCTGTCCCTGGGCGGCCGTAAGCATCGTACCCTCAGCAGAATTTATTGTTTATATAGCTTGCTGCTCACTCAACCACTACGGTCCCGTACCTGCCTTCAACCATGTGGTCATGATATTTCCAGCTTCCTTTCTCACCGAAGGCAAAGGAAAAATCCTCGCCCTGTTGCAGCCCATGGCAGGCGTCAAAAATCCCCGCCTGTTCAGCCGTGCCGCACTTGACTATGTCAGAACCGGGATATACCTTGTGGGTCGGATGAATTGCCGAGGCAGGCCAATGCATGGCAGCATCCTTGTTGGCGAATATAACCTTCTCATCCTGCTTTATCGTTACAGTCTGAGGCACAAATCCATCAGCCGTTATCTCAACGACATGGACATTGGTATCCGAAGCCGGCACAGGAGAACCCACAGGCTGCTGGACCTGAGGTTGAGGCGGCACAGCCACGCCATGGTCCTGGCTACACCCTGCAACCAGAAGAATAGCAGCCAAAGCAAAAAATGCCAGTATCATTTCCCTTTTTTTCATCAAAAACACCCCGTATTGGTATTTTTACCAGCGGAACTTCTTCAGCTCCTGCCTGAACTCGCCAACGCTCTTCCTGAGCGACTCTGCAGCGTCAGAAACAGCCTTTCGCGGCTTGACCTCGCCATCCGTTTCCACAACCATTCTGGGAATGCCAACAAGCGGGTGGGGGATTGTGTAAGTGGCCATCCTGACATGCTTGCTCTCCCAAAGCCGGGATTTCAGCCCGTTGCACAGTGTGTGGCCCTGCCCCTTAAGCTCAAAAACAAGCCGTTTCGGTGTTTCCTCAACCACAGAAATTTCCATAGGCACAGGCAACTTCAGGGATATTTAAATAGGTTTCGGTGGGAAGCTGGTCTGTGCTATTGTCGTTGCTGACTTGGCCTTCCGGTATTCAATAACAACTTTCGTGAGAGCGCCTATAATCTGCCTGTATGACTCCAAAACCCCTGTTTCCTCATAAGGAATCCCATTCTCCTTACAGAACTTCTCAACTATGGGTTTGCACTTGTTAAAGTTAATTCTCGGCATTGCAGGGAACAAGTGGTGCTCAATCTGATAATTCAGGCCCCCATAGGCAAAATCAACAACTGCACCATTTCTTACGTTCCTTGTCGTCAACACCTGCTTTTCAACAAAGCCAAGCACTTCCCCCTTCCGTAGAACCCGCATTCCCTTGTGGTTTGTAGCCGAAACAGCCCCAAAATAAACGCCCATCATCAGTCTCAGGAGAAATATCATGATGAGAGCCTTCCACCAAGCAAAAAGCAAGAATGGCACAGCCCAGAAAACAGTGAAATGCAGTCCCATCATAATGGAATCAGCCCACTTCTGGAACGAGCTTCTCATCTTCCAATTATAAGACAGGCCATAAACCTGGTAAGCTGTTACTGATGCGGCAGTTATTATAATGAAAAGCCTGTGCTGCCTTTCGTAGACGAATTTCATGGTGCCTTTCTTGCCAGCAAGTTCTTCAGTTGTCTGGGCATAGGAAGCCACATCAGGGTCCTCACCTTCCCGGTTCGGGTTGGCATGATGGGCGTTGTGCCGCCAGACCCAGTGGTTATAGCCTATGCCTGTAATGAAACCGAAAAAAAGCAGCCCCGCAAGTTCATTCCATTTTGCGCTCTTGAATATTGCAAGATGTGCAGAATCATGGCCCAGAAGGCCTACCTGCACTGAGACGAATGATAATGCAACAACGACAAGCATCTGCTGCCAGAAATTCGAGATTGACAGCATCAGGGCAATCAAGCCGGCAAAAGTGGCCAAGGTATAAAAAATCTTAAAAGCGTAATAGCCATACTGCCTTTCAAGAAGGCCTGCATCAATCACTTTTTTTCTCAAATCCCCGTAGTCCATCTTGAAAACAGAAGGGAGACGTTTCTTTATAAGCTTAATCACAAAGCCGCGCTATCCTGAACCATCCGACTTCCACGCGCTTCATCCCTGACCTGTGGAACCCGTATGTCTTCTTGAGTTGCAGCCGCAATGGAAGCACGTGGGTGACTGCAAACCCGTTGTCGGCAGCTAGTTTTTTGACAAATCCTGCAGTCTCTATCTTGTGGAAGGAGTAAATAACACCAGCCAATTTAAACGCCTGCATCAGGAATTTCCGGTCAGCATGCCTTGCCTTGGTTCCAAAGGGCGGGTTCTGGATGACCGTGTCAATTTTTTTGCAAAAATCAGCAACGTCGCAGCCCAACAGATGCGCTTTTGCCATTGTCGCAGACGCAATGTTTTCCCTGCAAATTTCCAGGGCTTCACTATCGCTGTCAATGAAATAAGCATCTTCAGCTCCCAGAAAAAGCGCCGCTATCCCAAGCAGCCCGGTACCGCATCCCAAGTCAGCAACAACCTTTGATTGAATATCGCCCTGCATATTAGCAAACCAGACGGCTTCTGCTACTGCTTCTGAATCTGTTGCGTACTGCTCCTTCAGCAGCTTCGGGCTTTCAAACCCTTTCAGCCTTGAAAGTGCAATTGCCAACCCTGATTTTGACAGCATCATAACCACGCATGGGAACCAGCGACTATTTAATTTAAGCGAATCATCCAGCGAAAGTATCTTTTCAGCAACACAAAACTATTTAAAGATGCCTTTGGCAGTCAGACGGTTCCTCTTGAATATTGTTGGTTGGTGGATTCAAGGGTTGCTATTGCCCAAAAATACGCGGCGATGGTGAACGCAAATCTTTAATCGGGGGTGGAAAAAGGTGGAAAGCAGTACATTAAGCAGCTATGCCAGTCTGTACTCTGGCAGCTTAGAGGCTGAAGAGACAAGGCAGCGCTTTGAGGCAGCGCTGAAAGGGATTAGGGAAGAGTTTGACGATCATCTTCAAAGCATCAACGACAACACCAGCGAGATAGAAGCCAACTATGAGCTCCTGTCGCGGCTTGAGGCCAAGGTTGACCGGGTGGAGGAGCAGATAGAAAAGCTCCAGTTTACAATGGCACGGATGTTTGGAGGCGCTTTGCTGGAGAATGCTCAGGAGTCAATAGAACTTGATGAGCGCGAGAAGGAAGTCTTCCTAATCCTTTACACCTCCTGCGGTGACAAGTCCCTGACTTACAAGGAAATAGCCGTTGCAGTGAAGGAAAGCGATTTCCTAGTGAGGGGCTACATAACAAACATGATTGAAAAGGGCGTGAAAATCGAAAAGAGATACGTCAACGATATCGCCTACATATCCCTTGATGCTGCATTCAGGGAGAGGCAGGCCAAGGAAAACATAGTACGGCTGAGCCAAAGGACGGTTTCGGAGTTCACCGCGGCAGCCATCCCGGCAGCGTACTAGTGCTCTCAAATCTTGCCGCATCAGGGGAAGCTGATGCGGTGTTCCTTAAGCGACATCACTCCCCTCCCTGCTCTCGGAAGGCGGCCGGGCCGCCGGCAACCCTGCCGGACTGCCTTTGCTGCTTGCACCAATCCATTTTGCAGCCTGGTCATAATAGTCTGTTTTCTTCTCAAATTTCCCAATCAGTTCCATTTGTTTCCTTACCTCACGCTGAAGGTTTGGCATTATCTTGTAGTTGACACCGCCAAGTGTTTCAACAAGCGTTTCAACAGAACCCGTTGCCTTGCTTTCCTCCCTCATCACAAGGTTTGTAAGAACAGCATAGGACTTTGCCACGGCCTCGGATGCCTCCACCATCATTGGCACAAGCTCGTCTGCGTCGTTTGTCCTGCTGGCATAGGTGATAAAACCGCCAGTGTATTCACGCATGAGAGTCATCTCATGAAGCACTGCCGCCACGGTCGCTTCCTTTGCCATCACCGGCCCGCTCAACTGGAGCGCAAGAACAAGCTTCAGGGAATTCAACTCCCTCTCATAGTAGAAATCCCTGCCCTTCCGCTCAAGGTCCTGAATCTCCATCATTAAGGGGATGTAATCATTGCTGTCCCTTTGCGCATCTTCAAGCGCTTCCATTTTCTGGCTCAGCAGCTCTTCCAGTTTCTCAAGCCCTCCAGAATTTAATGAGATGCTGGCCTTTGCGCTGTCTGCCTCGTGCATGAGCTCCCTGTGGTATTCCCTGAGTTCTCCAACAATGCCCTGCGCATACTTGATGGCAAACCCGGTTTCTTTGTGCATAAGGGCAATGTTTTTCTTTTCATCAGCCACGAGTTCATCAAGCGGCCGCACAGGTGGCTGTATTTCGCAATTAAGCAGCTTTGGCGTTTTGCCTGAAGTTGCATAATAAACAACGCGCCTTAAGCTTTCAGACAACCTTAAGCCGCGGCTTTCAGCCAAGCTGGCATGGTAGCCAATCCGTTCCTCAAGGTGCGCGACCTCATTCATGTGTTCTATCGCGGCCCTGAAGTGCACCTTGGCAGGACTGATGCTCCCGCCTGAGCGATGGAGAAATATGTCTGTGCTGCCAGGCTGTTCTGGAGGTTGTGTCCTGTTCCCGGCACTTTTCCCGCCATTGTCAATGAGTTTGCCCACAGTATTGACTGCGTTTGCAACCTCAACTACGCCATTCAAGCCGTCCATCATTTTCACTCACCTCTTTTTTGTTTCTGCCGCCGGTGGGATTGCAGGCTGCTGCGGCTGGCTGCCCTGAACGCCGTAAGCGGATTCAAGCATCCTGTCAAGCTCGCCTTTCACGAGGCCGCGTTTTGATTCATTGCTTATGTCCGGGAACTGGCCAACAACAACATCTTCCTTCTGCCGCGGTGTAAGGTTTTCTACAATGTAATCTATTCCCCCGCACACTGCACCGCCGGAATATCCCTCCATGCAAGGCAAATAATCTATCTCGTCATCATGCTTGAATTCCAGGTAAGTCTCCATGTTCCCTGACGAGTTTTTCTTTTCCACACGCTCAAGCGACTTGTAATCTACAAATCCCTTCTCTGTCGGTGCATTGCCGTTTCTCATCTTATCCCATGCCAACTGGCCGGCAGTTAATGCCGCCCAGACAACAGCACTTCCGATTGCAAACCTCCCAATAACGCCTCCAATACTCATCCTTTTTATTCCAGTTTCCCTTCCCGCATATGTTGCCATTTTTGTCCACCTCCTGCGCCAAGATTTGGCGTTTTGCAATCTCCACCAGTCAGCAGTTTTAACATGCCTTCCGGTGAAAAAGCCGCAGAAATCACGACGACAGCGCAAAGTTTGCGGGAGCTGCCAAAAATATTCCTGGGAAAAATGAAAAACCCGCAAAAATTACGGGGATTTCGAAAGAAAAAGCAGCTCTAAACCGGTTTCAAAGCCAACAAAAACATTAATAAGCGAGCATTTTCCCGCAACTGTCATGGCTGACAGTTTTAGAGATGCTGTTGTTGGGCTGCTTGCGGAGCACACTAATGTCAGCAGAAGCGAAATAAGCGCCAAGATAGAGGTTCCGTCTGACGACTTGCTTGGCGATTACGCCTTCCCCTGCTTTTTTCTGGCAAAGGAGCTTAAAAAAAGCCCGGTAGCGATTGCCACAGAGACAGCATCAAGAGTCAATGATGCCCTTGCATCTGCAAAAGAGGGTATCATTGAGCGTGCCCACGCGGCAGGCCCCTACATTAATTTCTTCGTAAACAAGGCCGGGCTTGCGGCAACTGTTCTGGCAGCGGTGGAAAAGGAAAAAGGCGGTTACGGCGGCAGCAAAAACGGCAAAATCATCATGGTTGAATATTTCCACGCAAACACCCATAAGGCAGTCCACATAGGCCATGTAAGGAACATATGCCTCGGCGAGTCGCTTTGCAGGATTCTTGAGTTTTCCGGCAACAAGATTGTCAGGGTTAACTACCAGGGCGACATCGGGCCTCATGTGGCAAAGTGCATCTGGGGCATCCAAAACCTTAACCTTGGCGCTCCTCCGGCAATTAACCGGCTGCGGTGGCTTGGGAATGTTTACGTCCAGGCGAATACCGCGGTTGAAGGCAACGAAAAGCTGGAAGCTGATGTCAAGCAGCTGCTCCTGAGGATTTACGCCGGTGACAAGGAACTGAACCAGCTGTGGAAGGAGACACGGCAGTGGTGCCTTGAGGAGTTTGATGAGATGTATAAGGATTTTGGCGTGAAGCATGACGAGTTTTACTTTGAGAGCGAGGTTGAATTTGAAGCCCGGAAAATCTCACAGCAGCTCCTGAAGGAAGGCATTGCGCAGGAAAGCGATGGCGCGATAATAATGGACCTGAAGCCTTACAAGCTTGGCGTCTTCATACTCCTTACCAGGGATGGCACGGCGCTTTACTCATCCAAGGACATTGCACTTGCCAGGAAAAAAATGTCAAAATATTCCCTTGACCGCTCCATTCACGTTGTGGGAAGGGAACAGGAGCTTCATTTCAAGCAGCTTTTCAAGACACTGTCCCTCATGGGCGAGAAGGAAAGGCAGTTTGCAGAAAAAAGTCACCACCTCATCTATGGCCTTGTCATGCTCCCGACAGGAAAGATGTCATCCAGGGCGGGAAGCGTCGTCTTTTACGACGACCTAAGGAGCGGGCTAATCGAGTTGGCAACCGAGGAAGTGAAGAAGCGCCATGCGGATTGGGAAGAAAAAAAGGTTGCGGATGCCGCCAAGAAAATTGCCTTTGCCGCATTGAAGTTCGGCATGATAAACCGCGACAACGACCGCGAGCTTGTTTTTGACTGGGAGCAGGCTGTCAAGCTTGAAGGGGAGACCGGGCCTTACCTCCAGTATGCTTACGCCAGGATTTGTTCTGTGTTCCGTAAATACGGGAAAGTATTGCCTGGCAAGATTAAATATTCCGGCATGACAACCAGCGCTGCAGAAGTCAATGTCATCAAGTTCGTAAAGATTTTTCCAGACATAGTTGCGGTTGCAGCAGAACAGTTGAAGCCAGCATTGTTGTCAAGGTACCTTCTTGACCTTGCGCAGTCATTCAACAATTTCTATAACGACTGCCAGATTCTGGGTGCAGAGCCGGATGTCAGGGATGCACGGCTGCTGTTGTGTGCGGCAGTCAAGCAGGTGCTGGAAAACGGGCTGCGGCTCCTGGCAATTGATGTTTTGGATGAGATGTGATGCTTATGGCCGGTGCGTAGCATCATATTCGGCTTAGTAGAAAACTTCAACCTTTCTCAGGTCAGACGCAAGTCGGGATATGCCCGATTGAGCAATTGCGCTTCCATTTGGGAAGCTCTCCGTCGCACCAAAACGCAGACTTTCTACCAAGCAACATAATCCAAAAGCTTTTATACAACCAAGGCGTTTTCTGAAGCCATGGCATCAGCGAAAAAAAGCGAAGCCCGGCAACTGCAAAACACGGCAGCCATCTCAGGGAATTCTGCTTTCAGGTTCAAGGCAACCTCAGATCTCAAGGTTTCGCAAAACCTCATAGACCAGATTATCGGACAGGATGATGCGGTGCAGGTCATCAGGAAGGCAGCGAAGCAGCGAAGGCATGTTCTCCTTATTGGAGATCCGGGAACAGGAAAATCGATGATGGGAATGGCCATGGCCGAGCTGCTGCCAAGGGAAAAGCTTGTTGATGTTGTCTCTTTCTCCAACCCAAACGACGAAAACCAGCCACTGGTGAGGATTGTTCCTGCTGGCAAGGGGAGGGACATTGCGAACAGCGTCAGGTTGGAAGCTGGAAAGATGTTCAAGCAGCAGAACATGGTGTTGGTAATACTCCTCATTGCTTCCCTCATAATGCCGTGGTGGGCATTCAACCACTACTCAAAGGAAAACCCCCTCCTTGGCGGGCTGATGTTCTTCTCCTTTTCCATACTGGGGCTTGGCTCGCTTGTTGCATACGTGCTCTTCCTCAACGTGGGGAAGCGCATGGGAGCCAAGCTCACATCCCCAAAAGTCATAATCGACAACTTCGGAAGGAAAACAGCGCCGTTCTTTGACGCGACCGGAGCGCACGCAGGCGCGTTTCTCGGTGACGTGCTTCATGATCCGTTCCAAACCGGCGGCCTCGGCACCCCAGCCCACGAAAGGGTCGTTGCCGGTATGATACACAAGGCACACATGGGCGTCCTGTTCGTGGATGAGATAGCCACGCTTGAACCAACAACGCAGCAGGAAATGCTCACGGCATTGCAGGAGGGAAGGTATCCGATTACAGGGCAGTCAGAGCGTTCAGCAGGCGCAATGGTCCGGACAGAGCCTGTGCCGTGCAACTTCATCCTGGTCGCGGCGGGAAATGTTGACACCGTTTCAAGGATGCATCCAGCGCTAAGGAGCAGGATAAGGGGCTACGGTTACGAGGTGTACATGCGCAACACCATGGAAGACACGCCCGAGAACCGTGCCAGGATTGCCCAGTTCGTTGCACAGGAAGTGGCCAAGGACAAAAAGATACCCCACTTCAGCAAGGAAGCGGTTGAGGAAATAATCACAGAAGCACGCAAAAGAGCCAACAGGAAAGGCCACCTCTCGCTCCTGCTTAGGGATTTGGGCGGCATAGTGAGGGCTGCCGGCGACATCGCTATTGAACGCGGTGCTGCACTGGTCGGGCAACAGCATGTCACTGACGCAAAAAAAATAGCACGGCCGCTTGAGCAGCAAATCGCCGATAAGATAATAGAGCAGAGGAAAGAATACGATGTCATAGTCACTGAAGGCAGGCATGTCGGCAGGGTCAACGGCCTTGCAGTGCTTGGCGGCGGCGCCACATACTCAGGCATCATACTCCCAATTGAGGCGGAAGTTGTTCCAGGAGGCGAGGCAAGGGAGATAATCGCAACAGGCAAGCTCGGGGCAATAGCCAAGGAGGCGGTAAAGAACGTCTCAGCCATAATCAAAAAATACTTTGGCGAGGACATTAAGAGGAAGCATGACATCTATGTCCAGTTCCTGCAGACTTACGAGGGGGTTGAGGGAGACTCGGCATCAATAGCAGTTGCTACCGCCATAATCTCAGCCCTCAAAAAGGTCCCTGTAAAGCAGGAATACGCCATGACCGGCAGCCTGTCAGTAAGGGGCGAGGTATTGCCCGTAGGCGGGGTTTCAGCAAAGGTTGAAGCAGCAGTTGAAATCGGCATAAAAAAAGTCATTGTCCCAAAAAGCAACCTGAGGGACATCATACTTGACAAGGCCAAGGCGGCAAAGGTCCAGATAATCCCGGTAGAGACGATAACTGAAGTGCTGAAAGAGGCGCTGGAATGGAAAGGGAAAGAGGCGATACTCAGAAAAATAGCAGGCAGCTAAACATCAGGATACGCCGAAGGCATCGGGTTCTCAAATCCTGCAGCAACGAATTCAAGCGTGGGCTTTCGCGGCACAAACACGCTGACAAGCGCGGGGAACTGCGCCCTTGCCAGTTCCCACATCATTGCAGGGTTGCCGGATACCTGCGATTTCAACTGTTCAAATCCCTTCTGGCTTGCAAACACATGGTAATTCAGCCTATTCCCCCGATTTGACGGGTCAGCATCAGGATTGCTTGACTTGATTTCTGCGGCAACAACGTAAACAGGGCCATTGTCAGTGCACCCTGTTATTAACTCGGCAAGCCCGACTGGCCTTGCCAAAGTCACAAGCCTTTCCCGTGCCACAGTCCTGCTTAATAAACCAAACGGCCCCGCACGCTTTGTCTCCTGTTGCGTCCTCTCCTCTACTTTGACGGCGAAAAGCCGGTAGGCAAACACTTTGCCATCATACTGGTCATGTATTGCGATGCCTCGGGGAATTTGGAGACTGTAAGCGTCCGGCAGCTTTATGCTGGAGCACCGACCTGATATTCCCGGGTTAATGCCGCGCACATCTACAACAAATGGTTGGGTCCACATTTCTTCCCTGCTTGAACCATAATGCGCTCTTAAAGCAGTTCCAAAAAAATCAGGATTTGCAGAAAGGCTGCTTAACGCCGCGTGCCTTGCATAGATTTCAGTAGTAGACAGGTAATGCCCTGTTGGCCCTTTATTGTTTCCTATCGCCATAGTGGGCACTGGCACATACCAAATATATAAATCTTTCTATTTTAGTAACTGTAAAGTGATAATTTACTCCTGAATTCGTATCATTACAGCGCCTTTCTTCACAATCGGGAGCCGGTTTATCTCGTCAAAGGCATGCCTCATCGCCCTTTCCTTTGCCTTGTGAGTCCTGATTATAATCGGCACTGTCTCATTGCCTGTTGGCTGCACAAGCTCTGCAATGCTCACCCCATCAGTTGCAAGCACCTTGGCTATCCTGCACAGCACGCCTGGCTGGTCTATGACTGGAAACCTTACATAATATGAGAATTCTAAATTATTTATGTCAACAAGCGGCAGGCTATTGAAGTTTCGGATTAAGGCAGCGCTTTTCATCACATCAATCACATCAGAAATCATGGCACTGGCTGTTGGCAAAGGCCCGGCGCCCTTGCCTGAAAACATCTGCCCATCAACAAGGTCACCAATAAGGTAAACTGAATTCAGTTCTCCATTGATATTTGCGAGAGGGTGCGCCTTGGGAACCAGCATGGGATGCACCCGCACGTCAATGCCTTCCCCATCTGCTTTCCTTGCAAGGGCAATGAGCTTTATCACATAGCCCCAGGCCTGGGCAAACTTTATGTCCTCCGATACCAAATCCTGGATACCTTCTGTATAAACCGTGTCAGGGTCAACGGGGGTATTGAAGGCCAGCATTGACAAAATCGCAATTTTTTGGGCAGCGTCCTTGCCTCCAACATCAAAGCTCGGGTCCGCCTCTGCAAAACCCCTCTGCTGGGCTTCCTCCAAAGCGCTTTCGTAGCTTTTGCCATCATTGACCATTCTCGTCAGGATGAAGTTTGTGGTGCCATTGACTATGCCATAAATGGAGCTTATGGAATTTGCCACGAATGATTCCCTTATGCTCTTGATTATGGGAATGGAGCCGCACACGCTCGCCTCGAAAGCCAGATTGACGCCGTTTCTCGCCGCAAGCTCAAAAAGCTCCTGCCCGTGCTTGGAAATAAGCGCCTTGTTTGCGGTAACAACATGCTTTCCTTTTTCAAGTGCTTCCATGATAAAAGCCCTTGCAGGCTCTATGCCGCCCATGGCTTCTATTACAACGCTGATTTCAGGATCGTCAAGAATGTGCCCGCTATTGGCCGTAACCCTGTATTTTGCAGTGTTCACCTCCCTTGCCTTCTTAAGATTTTTCACGCAAATCGTTTTTAGCCTTACATTGAAGCCTGAACGCTTCCTGATGAGGTCGTGATGCCCATCAAGTGCCTTGACAATGCCTGTCCCAACATTTCCAAGGCCAAAAAGGCCAACAGAAACCTGCTTTTCCAAAACATTTACCACTTGGAGAGAGAAATCGCCTATAAAATATAAAACTTGTCGCTAATATTTTTACTAAATCATAATGTTTTTATATTTAAAATGATTTTTAGTAAAACTATGGGTGTAATAAAGCTTGACATCAAAGACAGGAAGATACTTTACCAGCTCGACGTGGACGCAAGGCAGCCGGTTGCGCAAATCGCAGAGAAGGCAGGCTTATCGAGGGAAGTGGTCAATTACCGAATCAAAAATATGGAAAAGAATGGCGTGATAGAAGGGTATTACGCAACTATTGATGTTACAAAACTCGGCTACTTCTATTGCAGGATTTTCATGAGATGCAATGCCATATCGCAGTTGCAGGAAAATGAGATAGTGAATTATGGCCTGAAATACCCAACAATCGGATGGGTCACGGCTGGCCACGGCAAGTGGAACATAAGCTTCGTTGCATACGTGAAAAGTCTTGCCGAGTTTGAGAAAACGTACGATGACCTGCGTTTCAATTTAGGGAAATATTTCCAGGAGCATTATGTAAGCATGGCATTCAAGATACATCATTTCAGGCATAACTACCTGTTTGGCACTGACGACAATTCGCAATCAGTGCTTGGGGAGCCATTTCCTCCTCAAAAGGTCGATGAGGAAGACCTCAGGATTATAAAGCAACTCGCAAAAGACGCAAGAACGCCGGTAGTAAAGCTTGCCGAATCCGCCGGGCTCAAGCCAGGTGCGGTCGCAATGCGGATTAAGCGGCTTGTCAAGAACAGGGTCATTATAGGTTTCAGGCCAAAGATAAACATAGCACTGCTTGGCTATGAGCATTGCAAAGTATTCCTGATGTTTAAAAACATCACGCCGCTAAAAAGGACCGAGATAGTCGCTTACCTGCGATACCACCCCAACGTTATTTACATAACCAAGGCGTTTGGGATAGCCGACCTTGAATTTGAAGTGATTGTGAAAGGAAAGAACGAGCTTTATGAATTCATGCAAAAGTTCCTCTCGCACTTTTCAGGTTTTATCGCTGACTATGAGTCGATATTCTACTACCGTGAACTGATAAACTACCTGCCGTCGTAAGCTTTCTCAGCAGGTAGAGTCCCACATCTTCAAGCATGTACATGCCGGCCACATCAAATCCGTTGTTCTGCACTATCGTCCTGAACTGAGAATCAGTGGGCTTTATCGACAGGAGCCCGGGTGCCCTTTCGCCATTTTCCAAATCAAAAAGCCGGCCCTTCACACGCTCCCTGGCTTCAAAATACGTAACGACAGCGACCAATGGGTCAACGGTGTAGTTTTTGCCCTCATACATCCATCTCTGGACATCCACTTTATAATCAAATTTGCCAAAATCCGCTGGGTCAACACCTGCAATCCTGAGGTTATTTGCGCTAAGGGTCCTGACCGCATCAGAGCCGTAAATGCCCCTCAATTTTTCGTCATTGCCTTCATCAAAGTAAACAGAAACAAGGCAATACTCTGACGTCACTTCATGAAGCGTTCTGGCAATGGCGTCAGGGTCAAAGTTGCATATGGTGGTGCCAAGCAGGGTAGTCAGGTAGAAAGGGAACTGCCGCCTGAAATCCTGAAATCCTTCGTCCTTCACAATGCTTTCAATATTGCCCCCGCATAAAGTCAGGTCCAGGACTGGAATTTCCTTTTTCTCTTTCGGCCGTTCTGGAGAGATAAGCGCCTTTGAAATTACGGAATGGAATAATTCTGTGCTTGTTGATGTGCCTCTTACAGCTATCCCCAGGGATTCTATGGCGGCTATCGCATCGAGTAGCAGGTATTCGTTGTAGTCAACAAGGCAAACGCCAGAAAGGACGGTGCCTTCCACTTTGTTGTCGTACATGCTTCTGGCCAGCCTCATCATCGCTTGAACGAGTTTAGTGCCGTCACCAGTGCAAGCATCCAACAGCCCTATCTTCTTCCTCTGAGAAAGGTTCATTTTCCGGACTATGTCATCCATGCTTCTTTCAACCAACGCCAGCTCCACGTCAAAATGATTCTGGTGAAGCAGCTCTTCCTGGGCTTTGGCTGCCTTTTTCATCTCTGCAAAAGTATCGCCGGCAACTAAATAGAAAGAGGGACTTATTGGTGTTCCTACTGTGCTGCCAAAGATAAAGGGAAATTGCGGATAGCGCCCAAGCTTGTTCACTATAGCCTCTGCGTTGTTTTTATCAACCAGAGCTTTAACGACTTTATGGCCAGTTCCAAGTTTTTCTACAGCTGTGGCGAGTATGGAAAGGTAATTGGCAACCGTGCCGGGCATATCACCATAACGCCATAATAGGGCAACTACTGATGCAGCTTCACTCGCCGTTTGTGCATCCAATTCATATAACGGCTTGAACATTCCAATAGCGTGCTTAACGCCTTGTGCCTTGCTGGAAATCCCAAGAACTGGCGTGCTAAAAGGAGAGAAGAATTGCGGAGGCTGCCCCAGTGCTCTGGCAAATCGCAATGCCTCGAATAGCTGCCTGGCATACCTTTCCACCGCAGGAAAGGCGGCAACACCCAATTCACCGGGTAACTGCGGCGCAGCTACGGCCCATACTAAAGGCATGCCAACCGCTTTGAAATCATAATCCTGCCTGTCCAAAAGGTTTCCAATGTACCTGGCGTATTTGCCCACAACTGCCGCATGGCCTCCCATTAACGCGCCTGTTCCAAGAAGAAGCAAAAACAGCTCAGCTGCGGGCTTATCAGCGGCTGCGAGCCTTTTCATGCCCTCAATCAGCGGTTCACGCTCTTTCGTGTCCAACAGCCGCACTTCCGGCGCATTCAAAAGCTCTTCCAGGTCAGCGCTCATTTTTGCTTGGAAGCTATTCCCATCTTATAAGCCTTTCTATTTTGGTAACTGTCTAGTAGCACTATTTTTTCCTAGCATTACAATTTATAATGCCGGCCATAAATAACTCATAAAATTGTTATGGCTGGCAAATATTAGTAAGCGAGTTTTTCTATGACTTATTTTTTGTCGCTTACCAATAGTAAGAAAACCTTTAATATTCGCTGGATAAAGTGATGATAAAACAGGTCCTTTGACCTAAAAATGGGGTGAAGTGGAGAATGGCTATTGTTGATCCATCAAGTTATCTTCAGCAGACAGGACAGGCGTTGAGCGACCCTCTTGTGAACATATGGCAGAGCTTTGTCAGCGTGACGCCGAGCATAATCGCCGGCGTGCTGGTGTTAATCTTTGGCTATATATTAAGCTCGCTTCTGGGAGCGCTGACCCATGCCATACTCAACGCAACAAAGGTTGACGAGCACCTTAGGAAGGCGCGGCTGGCCCACTCGATAGGGTTCATAAGCCTGGCGACACTCGGCGGTGCGCTGATGAAATGGTACGTGTTTGCCGTTTTCCTCGTTGAGTCGTCAAAACTGTTCAAGTTGGGAGTGCTCTCGGAGCAGCTGGCGCGTCTCGCGAATATGCTGCCGAACGTCTTTGCAGCAGTGCTTTTTGTCCTTGCCGGCCTGATTGTAGCTGATTTCGCGGCTGACAGGATGCTCCATGCCAAGAGAAAGGGCGTCAGGGTGGCCAGTTCACTTGTAAGATGGGCGTTAATCATAATAGTTATAGTGACAGCGTTGAAGCAGATTGGCGTTGATGTGTCATTCATCAGCAACCTGCTGCTCATATTGACTGCGGCTGTTGGAGCCGGAATAGCGATTGCCCTCGGCCTTGGATTCGGCCACGCATTCAAGGACGAATCAAAGACCATGATAAAGCACTTGAAGAAAAACTGGTAAGCCCGGTTCCCAATTCGCTTTCTGGCGAATGGGCCAAGTCGCAGCAGCGACTTGAGTTTTATTTTTTCTATTCTATTCAAGTTTTACTTATTAAATCTCTCCTTCCCGCACGCCCTTATAAAACGTTGCCCACGTAATCATCATTCCTGAAAGACTAATCAACCCACCAGCACCAAGTCCCCGTACAATAATTCCCGTGTAACGCGGCTTTTCCACAGCAATGGCCTGCTCAATTCTTCTGCCCTCTTTATCAAGTTGCCCAAGGACGTCAATATAGCTGCAAAGCTGTGATGGCGCAATGCCGGTGCCACAGTATCCCTGTGCGCTTTCCGGAATCGTTATTCCCCTGGCCGCCATTGCTTCCTGAATAAACGCGAACTGTTCGTCAACCTTCCCCTGAAGGCCTGCGGTTTCAACTGTGAGTTCATTGTTCCTTCTCTGAAGCGGCTCGTAATCACTGGCAGACATTGCAAAAATGGTCCCCATTCCTATAGCGGCTCCAATTGCCATTAGCCCAAGCCCAATCTTTAAAGTAGTGTAGTTCTTCATATATTCACTTCTTCCTAGTAGGAATTGGTGCAACTATGTATATTTTTGCATGCCAAAAAGCCGCACCGCAAACTATATAAAAGACCTTCAGGAGTACATGGCCAATGGAAGTTATCCTCAGCCAGAAGCCCAAGTCGCCAATAGTCATAAGCGGCTTTCCAGGCGTTGGCATGGTGGGCGCCATCGCAGCAGAGTTCCTTATACAGCACCTTGACACGCGGCAGATAGGCCGCATAATCCTTGACAGGAGCCCGGCACTCGTAGCCATCCATGAGGGAAAGCTCATCGAGCCGTTCAGCATCCACTACAGCAGCAGGCACAACATAGTGATACTTCACTCAATCGTCGCGGTTCCAGGCACAGAGTGGCAGACGGCAGATGCACTCTTGGTTGTGTGCAAAACGCTCAATGCCAGGGAAGTGGTAAGCATAGAGGGCGTTGGCAGCGTTGCGGAGGCGGCAACCGAAGAGAGCAAGATATTCTACTATTCAAATTCCCCTACCAAGGAAAAGGCAATTGCGAAGCAGAAAATAGAAAAGCTCAGGGAAGGCATCATAATGGGTCCAACATCAGCCCTGTTCATCAAGGCCGGAAAGCTGCCTGTCACATGTCTCTTTGCGCAGACGCACGACTCCCTTCCGGACAGCAACGCCGCAGCCCAAATTATCAAGGTTATTGACACTTACCTCGGCCTCAAGGTGGATTACAAGCCGCTCCTGAAGCTTGCCGCCAAGTTTGAGGAAAAGCTCCGCAGCATCGTCGCGCAGAGCAGGCAGGCAGAGGAATTGAGGGACAAGAAGCAGATGAGCTATGTTGGGTAAATTGCAAACGGGTTCACAATTTTTATCCCTTCAATTTTCTTGAAACCCAGGTCCTCTGTGTAAATGGCGGTTAAGCCGTGTTCCTTCCTGGTAGTTGCTATCAGGCAGTCCCAGTAGCATGCGCGTGACGTATCCTTTATGCGTAGTGCACTTATTATGGTGCCAACATTAACGTCAAGAACCACCGGTCAGAGACTGGTGCAATTCCGCCTATGGCGGAATGCACAATCCTGCCCTGTAGGATTTGTGGCATGAACGGCAATCACTTCTAGCTGATTATTTTCGCAAAATGATATCTTCCTTTCCTATATGCGACGGAGCTTACTATTGGCATGCGATTATTAAGCTCCGTCGCTATAATGAAGCTAGTGTGCGAACCCGCTGGTGAGAACACCAGCGGAATGCACGCATTCAAGCACAGCAATCTCGGCAAGTGATATGACATCACTAAGAACGTTTTTTGCCTCCTTTACCGAAAGGGGATTTGTCACAGCACTTTTCTTTTTTTCTGCCGTGATATTGACAAATAATTCAGATAAGATTTGTGTGGAAACTGCCGCTTTCAGTTCCCTTTCCAGCATTTCTTCCACAAGGTCTCCGGCAAGTTCATGCTTAAGCGTATCTGCTGCTTCAAAGGCGTACACAAGCACATTTGTGTTAATCATGCAGACTGTATCATCGGTCATAGAGTTCGTCCCTGTTGAACCCGTTTTTCCACACGCTAAGATTATAGCCTTTTCTGACCCTTGCTAACAGGCGTTGTTTTGCAGCAGCCTGTTCAACACTTAAAACATGCTGTTTCATAGTCTCCGTTATCGCATCGCCAAGGAAGCCCTTCTTGCCGCTTCTTTCCTCTGCTGCATTCTTCCTGAATTTTTCGTACACGCCATCATCTACGTTCACTGTTATGGTTGCCATAAGTTAAGCCAACATTAAATAACTATTTAATCATTTCAATTTTCTAAATATATTCTAATAGCGAATCTCGTTAATTATGGAACATTTGCGAGATTCGCCAAATAGCAAATTGCAAGTAAAAAGTTCAAATATTTCTGCAATTTGCTATAATGGCAAAAAACCTTTTTGGCGTTTCATAATTCACACCTTTTGCTGCAACACTCACTTTGTTTCATAGTGCCTAATTGTTTCGCATACCTGCTGGCGATGCATACTGTTCGGTCATCCCATGCCTGCATCAATACCTGTCCGGCAACCCCCTGCCTGGTCGTACGCAACCCCAAAAATATAATTATACTATTTGATAAAAAACTAAATAATTTAGATTAAATTATAACTTGATATTTTAATAAATGATTAAATCATTTATTATATTCTTTGAGCCAACAATCTTTAAATAAGCAAGTGTATTAACCAATAAGTGGCTATTTTTTGGGGGTAATGGGGATGGGTGCGTTTGAGAAATCAACGATAAAATCATTCGGGGCAACAAAGAAGGATGTTGACGAATTCCGCAGGAGCATGAACGACTGGATAATCTTCCTTGACGGCAGTTTAAGGGACGCAAAGATGCAGGTAATGCAACTCTCAAGGCGCATTGCCGAGCTTGAGGAGCGCATTGATACCAGGTAAGGGCGCTTCACTTACTGAAATCAGAACGAAGTGAAAATAAAAAATCCCAACCGCATCAGAGCTGCGGGGTATGAAACCCATTTGAGCAATCAAAATATCGGTTTCCCTTCCATCACTTTCTCAACGACATCATGCACGTCGATTGCCACGCCAACGGCAACTATCGCCGTAAAAGCCGCACCCGTCAAGCCAAGCGCTCCAGCCAGCAGGAAGGCAATCATTGTCATTGTCACAAGGCGCAGCCAGTCATCAATTCGCGTCAGGAACTTTGTTTTCCAAACAATTACCTGCCAGATGTTCACGAAACGCCGCCACCAGCCCGTTTATAAAAACTTTTTTATAGCATATCACACTCCCAAAACGCGATGGTGGGTTTAGATGAGACGTTAGGTTGGGATGAACAGTACGGCGAAGCACGGCGCTTAATGGGCATTGCTGTACAGACTATGGGAGAGTCTCCACGGCTTCAAAATGCTTTATTTAAAGCTTGGATACAACATGATATAACGTATCCCGGACAAGACATTACCAGTGGAAATCCAGTAATAGTGTCAGGAAACAACGGAGATTATTTTTTTATCTCGACTCAACCAAACCAGAGTTCGTAGCAATAAATAGAGGACGCGCACCACTTCAATTAGGCGAGTATAATCTGCGTCTTGAAGTTTTTAGGATTGTTGGCAATCGTGTTGTTGAGGATGTTTTTCTAAGTTTATGGACCGAGCGTAACCACATTACAGGAAACTTTTTCTATGTTAGCCAACAATTAGTGACTCAGAACAACAATCGTGGAGCTGCAGTGAATATTGAAGGATTTTTTAGAGAATACTTGGCCGGAGAATCAAGCGGTGGTGTTCAAGCAATAAACGCCAGAGCTATACCTCCTTCAGGGTTAGTGTCTTTACTTCCGAAATAATTTTAAATCCTAAGTTCAGAGTAAACCCATGATTTTCGAGCGCCTCACAGAGCTTTTTACTAACATTATAGCATCTACAGGATATCTTGGCGTCTTTATTTTGATGGTTCTTGAGAGCATGGTCGCGCCAGTCCCAAGCGAATTAGTCATGCCTTTTGCAGGTTTTCTTGTTGCCGACGGCAAATTAAGCTTATGGCTTGTCATTGTAATCAGCACAGTGGCGTCTATCACCGGTTCGTTAATCTCGTATTTCATTGCGTTTTTCGGCGAGAAGGAGCTTATCCACAAGTTTGGCAGGTTCGTCCTCCTTGACAAAGAAGAGCTTGCGTGGACCCAGCGATGGTTTGAAAAGCGTGGCAGCATCACTATACTGATTAGCCGTTTTATCCCCGTCATTCGCCACTTAATCTCAATCCCGGCAGGCCTTGCAAGAATGGACATAAAGAGATTCATCCTGTTCACGGCTGTTGGCGCAACAGCATGGAACACATTCCTTCTGTGGGTTGGGATGCAGCTCAGGGAGAGGTGGCTTCTGGTTGAGACGTATAGCAAGCCCCTTGATTACATCGTTCTCATCTTTTTCGTGCTTTTCGTAGGCTATTACACGTATAAGCACGTCAGAAGGCTTAGGCATTTCTCTTCACGCCAAGCTTAGGCAAGAATTTTAAATAGGTGCCTGTTCTGTTTAATGATGTCCGGTGCTCCCTCGTCCCAAAGTAGGCTTGAGTCTATTGCTGGTTGGGTCCATAACCATAAGTTGACAACGTTCTCACTCCTGGAAATTGCAAGTACGGGCGTTGCCGCCTATTTTGGCGTTCAAACAGCCAGCCAGGTGGGTGGTGATTTTAATGCGGCTTTTGAGGCGTCTAAGGTTACGTTTGGCGTCAGGATGTTGGCTGGTACTGCCTTGTTGCCGCTGTATTTCTGGGCAAACAGCGATCTGTATTCTGGTGAGAGTTTCATGAAAGGGGCGATTCATAGATTAAGAGACGGAGTCAAGCTCACAGCCATCAATCAGGGCATTAATGTCCTGACATTCCCTCTCAGCGTAGGTATTTACACGGCGGCTAATTTTGTCTTTCCACCTGTTGTAGGCCAAGTTTTAAGTGGTAAGCCTCTTATCCCTGTTACTTACGCAGCCAAAGTAAAGTTGTACGGCAGGTTCATGCTAAAGGACCTGCCAGAGGAGCCTCCAGAGTATGCTTATTTTCGTCGTATCAGACATTCCACATGGCAAGGTCTTAAAACTTATGCTGCTGCAGCCAAAGTTTCCTTGCAGGCCTTCCTGTCGATGTCAAAGTAGGCATAGAGAACTGAGCTGATTACTCAAATGGGTTTCATACTCCACAGCTCTGCTGCGGTTGGGATTTTTCATTAAAAAAGTGTAAAGCTGTAACAAATGCTTCCTGTTTATTTCCAATATGCACGGCCATTCCGTGTCATGCATGGTGGCATGGTGACTGTTGTTCCCAAAAGCTTCTCAATGGTACGTCTTGTCTCTGGCGAAATCTCACTGAGGACCAGTTCAACCGACCTCATGCCGCTTTTCTCCAAGACGTTCTGAAGGGAAACTAACCGCCCGGCACCATCCAAAGGCAATGGGCTGAGTGCAATCCCGACATAAGCCGCGGTTCCGCAGAGCATGTAAACAACATCTCTCTGGCCTTCGGGCGTATTCAGTCGCGTTACGTGGTCTGCTGAAGTAGGAACATAACTAAATCGTTGGTCTACAGTTACAAATGGGTTCTTATAGGCACGAGCCTGCTCAGCACCAATATTAATAAACGTTGGCCGCTCGTATTGTCCTATTACCGGCGCCACTTCCGGCCTTACAGGCTTATACATCACTGTCATTTTTACCACGAACATAAGAGGATTTATTTAAACTTAACCCTTTTGCCCTGTTTCGGCCCCCAAAAGCTCTGAAAAGTGCTATAGAAAAATTTACTTCCTCACAAATTCGACGCCAGGCAGGCCTTCAAACTCTTTGCCACCAGTCACAAAAATTAATCCATTTTTAACAGCGAAGATATAGCCGATGCAGTCGGCTGTCGAGAAATCCTTTGACTTATTCTTGAAACGGAACCCGTTGGCTGCAAAAATAATGTCATTGTCAAAATCTACAATGCTAACGGCTAAACTCTGAGCTATTTCTTTTGCTCTGAAATCACGCTTTTTTGTAAGGTAATAATGGACTTCTATCAAGTTCAACTTCGTTATGGCAAAATCCGTGTCATTATAATGGTCATATTTGGGATTGCCCTCCAGCATCTCTATTAGTGCGTAACTGTCAAGAAAGTACCTTCCCATCCCATTACAGCTCTTTTCCCCAAAGCTCTTTTCTCAATTCGTCCTTAATTTCCTGAACAGGTCTTCCAGTCTTCAGGCTTCCGAAGAACTTTGCAAAAGGATGCCTTACTGGTCTTACTTCTATTTCCACCTTCTGTTCAGGCTTAATCCCCTGTCTCTCCACAACCTCTTTTGGAATAACAAGGCCAACAGAGTTACCCCATTTCTTTGTTGTGACAGTTACCGCCATTTTGCAATCAGCTCATAACCAAATATAACTTTTCTATTAAAAGTATAACTTATATTAAAATGTTGCTGTTTGCCTATTTCAGCCAGCTCCGGAAGGGGAAAAAGAGGGGTTGCTGGCGGACTTTTACGAAAGACATAAATAGGTCAGATTACCATAATTAGTATTATCATGATTATTTTGCTAACTAAACATGCTAAGGAGCGAATGTCTGAGAAAGGCATTTCAGTTGGCATGATCAAGGAAGCGATAAGCAAAGGCGCTGTAGTCAGGCAGAGAGACGGCTATTTAGCGACATACGCTTACTTTGCAGTTGCCTACAAGATAATCAAACAAGGAGTTTACAAGGTTAAAACGGTGATGGTGAAATGATAAGGGAAAAATGTGATGAGTGCGGCGGAAAGCTTGTTGAGAAGAATGTTGACTTCAGCATGTTTGGCATGAGTGTTGGCAAATTTCCAGCTGAAGTGTGTTCTAAGTGCGGTGAGGAAGTGTTTACCGAGGAAACCTCTGCCCGGATTGATGAAGCTGCCAAGGAAAAGGGCTTGTACGGCCTCGCAGCATCTACTACCGTCGGCAAGTCTGGTGACTCCTTGGACATCCGTATCAGTAAGAAGGTTGCCGAGTTCGTCAACCTCCAGAAAGGCCAGACTGTTATGGTGCACCCGGAAGGCAAGAACAGGATAATTATCACATTTTAGCCGTCTTTGCCAGTTTTAGCCCGGGGCTCCGGAAGGGAAAAGTGGTGGTTTCTGGCAGGTTTTGCGGCAGCGATATGCTTTTATAGTGGTTATGCCTCAATAGCCTTATGGCTGCTGAAGTTGTTACAATCCCTAAAAAGGACTACGAGCTTTTGGTTAAATGCAGGCATATTGTTGAGTCGGAATTTGAAGAGAAGTATTCTGAAGCCTTTATCAGGGACATCAAGGAAAGCGAAGATGCCTATGAGAAGGGGGATTTTGTAAGGGTTAAAAATTCCCAAGAAAGAAGGAAGCTTTTTGATTCCTTGTGATTGAGATGCCTTACAAGGAAGTATTAACAAAGTTATTCTTAGATGATGTTAAAGACGCCAAAAAGGACAAACTCCTTCTGGAGCGGCTGCATAAGAAGATGGACGATATTTTACAGAACCCCGAGCACTATCCTGTTAAGCATTATAACCTGAAAGGCAAGCGGGCAGCCCATATCGGCTCGTTCGTGATAGTTTTCAAAATTGTTGGAGAGGATGTCGTTTTCCTGAAGTTCAAGCACCACGACCACGCTTATGATTAACTTGACCGCAGGTTTGCACGTTCCAGCCGGGCTCCGGAAGGGGAAAAGAGGCGGTTTCTGGCGGTTTTTGAACAGCGATATGTTTTTATAGGTGTTATGCAATTATGAACCGTATGAGCGAAGCAGCAGCTTTAGAGCAATTAACAGCTGAGCTAAAGGCCATAAGGCATGACGTGGA